>OBYM01000132.1_pt1 | contig 50255 bp, 41 predicted proteins | sample 1538191 | NCBI WGS metagenome assembly OBYM01 (sample SAMEA2580165, study PRJEB22360) | human gut metagenome | biome: human gut; feature: human-associated habitat; material: faeces | place: Denmark | collected 2008/2010 | reverse complement strand
CCGTGCTTCTGCCGATGGTCAGGCAGCTGACCCGGCGCTTCTGTCCGATTTGGAATCGGTGTTTTCCCGCTCCGGTTTTACCAGCGGTTATCCTGACGGGAAACTGGGCGTTTCCATGTTTGGAACCCGTACAAAAGAAGATGTGACCGGTGCTACTTCGGCAGTGTTTTCCCGGCTTCACGGCCTTTATCGGGAGGAACGCAGCCATATTCCCGTTGCGCTGTCTTTAACTATAAAAGCTGGTGCTCCGGTACATCTGTCTGTACAGGACCATGAAGGTCATACAGTACAGGTTACCAGTGATTCGTTGCCGCAGCCGGCTGTCAATCGCCCTCTGGATGAAGAGAGATGCCTTGCCCAGCTGAAAAAAACCGGTGGGACTCCCTTTGTATGCCAAAATGCAATTTGTCAGCTGGAGACGGGGCTTTCTGTGCCGGTTTCCCTGATAAACCGTCTGCGCCGCCAAGCACTCTCTGAAATGCTGGAAGTACGCGCTCATCATTCGCCCATTGCGTTTTCCATGCCAAAAATTGAGGAACCTCCTCATATTCCTACCAACGCGCCCCAGCTTCGTGCATTTTTTACCCATCCAGCACAGGTTTGCGAAAGCGCTAAAAACTGCGAGCTGATCTGGCTGCCTCTGCACACTCCCCTACCGCAGCTTCTTCGGCTGCGGGAAGAGGGGTATCCGGTTGGGCTGGCTCTTCCCCGTGCTTTTTTTGGCGGTGAAGATACCGTCCGCCGCTTGCTGGAAGAGAGAGTACAGGAAGGCTTTCACCGCACCTGGTGTGGAAATCTGGGAGCCGTTGCAGTAGCTCGGGAAATGGGAGCCGAACTTCATGCCGGTTTTTCCCTGAACCTTACCAACTCTTCTGCGCTGCACTGGTTACAGGAAAACGGTTTTTCCTCCGCCGAGCTTTCCTTTGAGCTGACCCTTCAGCAATGTGCCTCTTTAGGAGCGGATATTCCACGGGGAATCATTGCCTACGGCCGCCTGCCTATGATGCTCTGCCGGAACTGTCCTGCAGCAAACTCTCCCCGAGGCTGCATGAACTGCACAGAGCCGCCTGTCCTTCGGGACCGCAAAGGCGCTGCTTTCCCGGTACAGTGTACCCGAACTTCCGGCTATCGATACATCGAAGTTCTCAATAGCGTTCCCCTGTCTCTTTGCGACCGAAAACGGGAAATTTTGAATCAGGATTTTGTCGTTTTGCGTTTTACTGTGGAAAACAATGTGGAAACAGAAACTATTATGCAGCAATTTCAACAGGGTAAAAACCCTGGCGAAAACTACACTCGCGGCCTTTATTATCGCGGGTGGGAGTGATGTGGAAAACACTGTTGAAAATGTGGAAAAGTCTGTGGATACCTCGAATCTGTTGTGAATAACCAATTTTGGGAAAGGAAGACTCTTTATGAATACGCCCGCATCAAACCCTATCCACCTTTTGGTCAAGCGCCTTCGGCCCGAAGCAGTGCTCCCCAAAAGGGCTACTGCTGGAAGTGCAGGATTTGACCTGAGCGCCTGCATTTTGGAACCATTGTGTCTGCTTCCCGGTGAAAGGGCCTTACTCCCTACCGGTATTGCCGCTGCTATCCCGCAGGGGGCCGTCGGCATGATTTATGCCCGCAGCAGCCTGGGAGTCAAACACGGTGTTGCCCTTTCTAACGGAGTCGGTGTTATTGACAGCGACTATCGGGGAGAAATCCATGTTGGGCTGTGTAATTTCTCTCAGGAAGCCTATACCATCCAGCCGGGTGAACGAATTGCACAGCTTGTTCTCCAGCCTGTGCTTTTGCCGGAATTGGAAGAAACCGAACTTCTGGACGAAACTGCACGGGGTGCTGGTGGATTCGGCTCTACCGGACGCCAGTAAGGGAGGTGAACCAACACGATGAAACGTACTTTTTTGCGCACGCTTTTATTGATAGTGCTTTTGCTGCTGGCAGTCGTTCTCGGTCAGGTAATCGGAGAAGCTTGTACCAATATTTCTTTCCTCTCTTGGCTGTCAATCCCAGTCCAGTTCGGGCTGGAGCCTACCCTTATCAATCTGCATGTGATTCAGCTGACTTTTGGAATTGTGGTCAACTTTAACGTGGCACAGGCTATCTTTCTCTTAGTCGCTATTATTGCCTACAGCCGTATTAAAATTGCTGATTAATTCACACTTTTTTCATGGACAGAGCTCCTCTTCGGGACACTCTGTCCATAATTTTTGTCTGGGATTCTTTTTGGCTGTTAATTCTGATAAATTTTACATAAAACCGCGATTCTTCCCCAGTTTCCTGTTGAGAAAAAGCTGTAAAAGGGGTATAATAAAGCGTAATATTCAGTGGGTTTCTTCGGTTTGATATGGCCAAAGCTTCTCACCTCTTACAAAGCGTGTTATTTTGTTGTTGATACAGTTTGTTTTATTTTTTATGTCGCCCATCCAGTGAAAGATGGCAGAAGGAAAGGGGAATTTTCAATGTTTTCAAAAGATATTGGTATTGACCTGGGCACCGCAAATACTTTGGTGTTTATGAAAGGAAAAGGCATTGTCATGCGCGAACCTTCCGTCGTGGCTGTGGATATTCGCTCCGAGGAAGTGCTGGCTGTTGGTACACAGGCTAAGGAAATGATCGGCCGTACCCCCGGCTCCATTGTAGCTGTTCGCCCCTTGAAAGACGGTGTTATTGCAGACTTTGACGTAACCGCTACCATGCTGAAGCATTTTATCCGCAAGGCCATTAAATCCAATTCCTTCAGCCGTCCCCGTGTGGTTGTGTGCATCCCCTCTGGCGTTACCGAAGTGGAACGCCGTGCAGTTGAAGACGCTGCCCGTCAGGCCGGCGCCAAAGAAGTGGAACTGATTGAAGAGCCTATGGCCGCTGCTATCGGCGCAGGCCTTCCCGTTGCAGAGCCCACTGGCAGCATGGTCGTAGATATCGGCGGTGGTACTGCTGAAGTTGCCATTATTTCTCTGGGCGATATTGTCACATCCTGCTCTGTACGGGTAGCCGGCGATAAGTTCGATGAATCCATTATTTCCTATGTAAAGAAAAAATATAACCTGTTGATTGGCGAGCGCACCGCTGAAGATATCAAAATCAAAATCGGTTCCGCTTATCCCACTGAGGAAATGGAAAACGTAACCATGGAAATCAAGGGCCGCAACCTGGTAGACGGCCTGCCTAAGAATGTCACCATTCATGCCGACGAGGTACGGGATGCTCTGGCTGACCCGCTGGTGACCATTGTGGATGCCATTAAGAGCACACTGGAAAAGACTCCCCCCGAGCTTTCTGCTGATGTGATTGACCACGGCATCATGTTGACTGGCGGCGGCGCTCTTCTGCGTGGCCTGGACCAGTTGGTGGCACAGGAAACCGGTATGCCCGTCCATGTTGCGGAGCGTCCTTTGGACTGCGTGGTGGATGGTACCGGCAAGCGTTTGGAAATTGTCATGCCTCGGGAGTACTATAAGAATAACCGCCGCTAAGCCGTACTCCCTTTGAAACGTATTGAAAAAGTAAATGTACGGCAGGGGCTGCCGCTCTTTTCTCCTTCTGGCAGACACTTCTGCTTTGGGAAATGAGCGATAGCCCTTTCTGTATTTTCAGACCCCGGGCCCCTTTCGTTGTTTTTGATTCCTTATGTACCGCAGTTGTCTGATGGGGCCTGCATCACAAGGAGGCGTGTATTGTTGAAAGATTTTTTCCATACCCGGAGTTTTAAGATTCTACTTGCTTCGGTTTTTGTCCTGCTGGGTCTTATGCTCTACACTACCAGTGTAGGCAGCTCCGTTACTGCAAACCTGCTGGGATTTATCTCCGCCCCCATGCAGAAAATCAGCACCGGTGTTACTACCAATGCAGCCGTTTTAGCCGAGGATGTTACCGTGTCCAATGAACAGCTTCAAGCCGAAAACGATGCTTTGAAAGAAGAAATCACCAAGCTGCGGGAACAGCTGGTAGATTATTATGAAATGAAGCAAAAAAACGAACAGTATGAAACTGTTTTGGAATTGAAAAAAGCCAACAAAGATTACCAAATGCTGCCGGCTACGGTAATAGGCAGAGACCCGAATGATGTATTTTACAGCTTTTCCATTGACCAGGGTTCTTTAAATGGCGTATCGAAAAACGACCCTGTGATTACCGGTGACGGTGTGGTCGGTTGGGTATCCGAGGTGTATACCACTTCCAGCCGGGTAACCACGCTATTTTCTCCCAACACGAAAATCGGCGCTATCGCCAAGAAAACCCGTGATACCGGTGTAACCGGCTGCGATATTCAGCTGGCAGACGAAGGATACATCAAGCTGGCTTATCTGACTTCGGAAAACACCATCGAAGCCGGTGATATTATTACCACAACGGGCCTTTCCGGCATGTACCCGAAAGACCTCTTAATCGGTACGGTAAAAGAACTGCGCTATGAAGATAACGGAGTTTCTCAGTATGCTTTGGTGGAGCCTTTTGTAGATGTAAAAAATGTCCGGGATGTCTTCGTCCTCACTGATTTTGAAGGCAAAGGTGAAATCGCCATTACCGAATCTCAGTCTGACGATGATAAGGCTTCCGCTTCTCCTTCCCCGTCTCCCAGCCCCTCTCCGTCCACTTCTTCGGAGGGTGAGTAAATGGAAAATCGATACCGTTTTATTCGCTATTTTGCCTATGGGCTTGAATTACTGGTGCTGTATATGATACAGCAGACGCCTGGGCTTTTGCCTTCTCTTTTTGGGGCACGTCCTATTTTGATTATTCCTGCCGTACTGGCGATTGCCATGTTTGAACCTGAACTTCCGGCTATGGCTTTCGGAATTTTCGGCGGCTTGCTGATTGATTTTGGAATTGGTGCTGCTTTGGGATTCCACGGCATTATGCTGGCCATATTCTGTTATCTTATCAGCGCACTGTCTGCAAACCTTTTCCGCACCAACCTGCTCACTTCTTTTTTGGTCAATACCGTATCTCTGCTGGTAATTGTACTGCTGCAGTGGCTATTTTACTATGTCCTGTACAATTATGAGTATCCTGTTTACGCTTTGTTATACCATTACTTGCCCCGTATCGCTTATTCTCTGGTGCTGACTCCTATTACGTTTTACTTTAACCGTGCGTTTGCCATGCTTATTCGCCCTGCTGATTGACACCCCTTACCAGCCCTTTTTGAAAGGAGGCCCTTTTCGTGAAAAAATTCCTTGGTTTTGGCCGCTATGTTGTCTGCGCACTGCTTTTGCTGGGAATCTTCAGCTTGTTTGCTGTACGGCTGTTTCAGTGGCAGATTATTGATGGCCAAACTTACTATGACTTATCCAATTCCACTTCGTCCTCCTATATTAAGCTCACTGCTACCCGCGGGGAAATTCTGGACAGAAACGGGAATGCACTGGCGATGAACAGTACTTGTTATGATATCGTTTTTGATGACACCCTGATTGACCACGATCATCTGAATGATACCATTTTGGAATTGATTGGAATTATGGAAGAGACCAAAACCTCCTGGATTGATGTTTTGCCCATCGAATTGAATGAGGATGGTACGTATTCTTTTAAAGAGAACAACGATTCTGAAATTGAGTTCTTGAAAAGCAGCAGTATGCTGCACATGAACTCCTATGCTACAGCAGATGAGTGTATGACACAACTTCTGGAGCTATTTAATTGTAAGGATTATAAGCCGGAGGATGCCATCAAAATTGTCTCGGTTCGCTATAATATGAAGAAAAACCTCTTTGATGCTGACTCCCCCTACACCTTTGCAAAAGATATTTCTGCCGATGTGATGACGGTTGTCAACGAACGGACTGCCAATATGTCTGGAGTCCGTGTGGATGTAACTACTACCCGGGTGTATCCGGACGGAGCATTGGCGCCTCATATTATTGGCAAAACCGGCCCTTTAACGGCAGAAGAATACGATTCATTTAAAGAAGATGGCAATATTTTTGATCTGGAAGATAACCTTTCTGGGTATTCTTATGATGATACCATGGGACAAAATGGTATTGAATACGCTATGGAAGATGTCCTTCGTGGTAAAAACGGAAAGTTGTCTATTGAAACGGACAAGGAAGGAAATTTAACCAGCTCTGAGGTAGAGGTGGCCCCCGAAGCCGGCAACACTGTGTACTTAACGCTTGATTCCCGGATTCAGGCTGTGACTAACGCTTCTTTGGCCAAAAATGCCAAGGCTACCAAGGAGAATGCGGTTCCGACAGCCGAAGATCCCCATGGCGCAGACTGTGAGACTGGCGCTGCTGTTATGATCAATGTCAAAACCGGTGAAGTTTTAGCCGCCAGTACGTATCCAACTTATGATTTGAATAAGTATATCAGCGACGTTGCATATTACAACGAGTTGAATAACAATAAAAATTATCCTATGATTAACCGAGCCTTTAACGGTTCTTTTGCCCCCGGCTCCATTTTTAAACCGGTGGTAGCGGCGGCCGCCTTACAGGAAGGGGTTATTACCAAGGATACTACCATTTTCTGTGATGGAACTTATCATTATTATGAGTCAACTGGTTTTGCTCCTAAATGTATGGGCTATCATTCCAATGCTACTGTGTTGACGGCATTGCAAAAATCCTGTAATGTATTCTTCATGGACGTTGGCAGACGGCTCGGGATTGAAAAGCTGGATGCTTATGGAACACTCTTTGGCCTTGGTCAGAAAACCGGACTGGAAGTTTCGGAAAGCAGCGGTGTTCTTACCAATCCTGAGGATTATGAACGCCGTTCCGGTACCACTTGGACCGATGGTATGACTTGCAACGCTGCCATTGGACAGCAGGATAACTCTTTTACCCCTGTACAATTGGCAAGCTATTGCGCCTCTATTGCCAATGGCGGCCATCGGATGCAGCTGCATCTGGTAGACAAAGTAACCGACTATACCCGGGAGAATGTCATTGAAGAAAAAGAGCCTGTTGTGCTGAATGAAGTAGGCGTAAGTGATGAAAATCTGGAAATCGTTCGGGAAGGCATGGCTTTGGTAGCCCAAAATGGTGGTACCGCCTCCAACTTCGCTAACTATGGTGTAAAAATTGGAGCAAAAACGGGAACTGCTCAGACTGGTACCGGCCACTCCGATAACGTAACATTTATTGGCTTTGCCCCTTATGACGACCCGGAAATTGCCATTGCGGTGGTGCTGGAGCACGGCGCTACCAGTACGTATTCTAAAAACATTGCTATGGATATGTTTAATGCTTACTTCTATAACGCATATGTGGACGAGGATGGAGAAATTCAAATTCCTTCCGCCTCTGACACACTTTCCAACAATGAGTAAGTAAGTTGTATTTAGTTTTCCTATGTATTCTGACTGAATTTTGAACCTATTCTTTGTAAAAAGTGATAGAATCAAAAAAATAAGATAAAATTCACAAAAACACTTTGACTACTCTGTCAGTTTGTGGTAACATGATAAAAGAGGTATTGTTGAATGGGAGCAATTACGGTTATTACATCTGGAAAAGGCGGCGTCGGGAAATCCACTACTTCGGTTGGCCTTGCCTGTGCGCTGTCACAACGGGGCAGAAGGGTCCTTCTCGTGGACGGTGATGCCGGACTGAGAAGTCTGGACCGTATGCTCGGAGTGGATGCCAGTCTGGTCTATGATATTTCTGATGTGACTGCCGGCCGCTGCGAGCCAATTCGGGCCATTTATCCTTGCCCCGGCTTTAACGGCCTGTTTCTTCTTCCTGCTCCGGCGCGGGAACAGGACACTGTCTCGCCGGAAATTATGAAGCAGTTGATCCCTCTTATTGCAGCTTATTACGATCATGTGCTTATCGATAGCCCCGCTGGTGTGGGGCTTGGATTTTTCTCTGCTATTGCCGCTGCCCAGCGAGCTTTGGTAGTCACGAATCCTGACCCTGTTTGTGTAAGGGACACTGCTATTGTACACCGCCTTTTGACTGAAGCGGGGATTCAGGAACAACGTATGGTGATTAACCGCTTTCAGTACAGCCGTTTTCGTAAACTGGGATGTTTTGAAGATTTGGATTCGATGATTGACGAATCCGGCCTTCGCTTGATTGCCGTGATCCCGGAAGATTTTCATTTGACTACGGCCGCTGCAAAATCACAGCCAGCTTCCCGGCGCTCTTCCGGCGCCATGGCTTATTCCCGTCTGGCAGCCCGTCTGGAAGGAGAACGGGTTCCTTTAGCCTCCCTTCGTTGGCTGTAAAAGGGAGCGCATCCACTCGATTTTCACTCAATATTCAGGATACAATTACTACAAAGGAGGAGTCAAGATTGAAAATTGCACTTATCGCCCATGACGCCAAAAAGGAACTGATGGTACAGTTCTGTATTGCATATTGCGGCGTTCTCAGCCGTCACCTGCTCTGCGCTACCGGCACAACCGGAAAGATGGTTTCAGAAGCTACCGGACTTCAAATTCAGCGCTTTTTGAGTGGCTCTCAGGGCGGTGACCAGCAGATTGCAGCCCGAATTGCCTGCAACGAAATTGACTTGTTGTTGTTTTTCCGGGACCCTCTCAGCCCCAAACCTCACGAGCCTAACGATATGAACCTCCTCCGGCTTTGTGATATGCATAATATTCCTGTTGCAACCAATATTGCAACTGCTGAAGTCCTGATTCATGGTTTAGAACGAGGCGATCTGGATTGGCGAAGCATTGTAAATCCTGCATAAATTTTCATTATATTCGTTTTGTATCTTGAATGACTTTTGTTTTATACCGGCGATGAACGGGAGCAGTACGTTCGCTTCTTCTACAGGGAGGACAGGCCTTGACTGAGAACCTGTCCGAAAAAGAGGCGATCCGAAGGACACCCGGGAGCTGCCGCAGCTTTGCTGTGCGTTTTCCGCGTTAAGGAAGAAAAGGAGGACATTTCCCTTTGAGAATGTCCTTGAAAAAGGGTGGCACCGCGAGGATTCCCCTCGTCCCTTTGTTGGGACGGGGGTATTTTATTTTTATACATTTATATAAAGGAGAACAGAATACTATGGCATTATTAACACAGGCGCCCAAGGGCACACAAGACCTTTACCCGCCCCAAAGCAGCAAATGGCAGGTTGTTGAAGATGTGATGCGCAGTGAAGCCACTATTCACGGCTTTGGAGAAGTGCGTACGCCGGTGTTTGAGCATACCGAGCTGTTTTTGCGCAGTGTTGGCGATACCACCGATGTGGTGGAAAAGCAAATGTATACCTTTACGGATAAGGGCGGCCGTTCCATTACCTTGCGGCCGGAAGGCACCGCTGGTGCGGTTCGCGCCATGCTGGAACACGCTCTTTATAACGAAGGGCTTCCGGTAAAGCTTTATTATCTCACTTCCTGCTATCGTTACGAAAAGCCTCAGGCTGGCCGTCTGCGGGAGTTCCACCAGTTTGGTGTGGAGATGTTTGGCGCCGAGTCTCCCGTGGCTGATGCAGAGGTCATCTGCTTGGCAAAATCTATTTTTGACCGGCTGGGCGTAAAGAACCTGACTCTGGAGCTGAACTCCATCGGCTGCCCCACCTGCCGGGCAAAATTCCACGAGGCCCTGAAGAAATACTTTGAAGGCTACAAAGACGAGCTGTGCGAGACTTGCCTGTCCCGCTTGGAGCGCAATCCTATGAGAATTCTGGACTGCAAGAGTCCGGTATGCTCCAAGATTGCAGAGGGAGCTCCGCATATTTTGGACTATCTTTGCGATGACTGTAAAGCACATTTTGAAGGCGTACAGGCTTATTTGAAGGCCGCCGGTGTGGAATTTGTGATTAACCCCACAATTGTCCGCGGTTTGGACTACTACAACCGCACGGTATTTGAATTTGTCAGCAACGATTTGGGCGCCCAGAGCACTGTCTGCGGCGGCGGCCGGTACGACGGCCTGACCGAGCAGATGGGCGGAAAATCCATGGCTGGTCTGGGATTTGGTCTGGGCATGGAGCGCCTGATGCTGGTATTGGAAGCTCAGAAAATTACCATTCCTGAACCGCCCACCTGTGAGATTTATATTGCTTCTATGGGTGAAAAAGCCAGTCAGGAAGCTTTCCGCCTTACCAACCTGCTGCAAAGCAGCGGTGTAGTGGCTGCCTGTGATGTATGCGGCCGAGGCTTAAAGGCTCAGATGAAATATGCCAACAAAATCGGAGCCGCCTTTACACTGGTGTTGGGTGACAACGAGCTGGAAGAAAAGCAAGGAAAACTGAAAAATATGAAAACCGGCGAAGAAAAGCCGATTTCTTTGGAAGATCAGTTTTTGGAAGACTATCTGGTGATTACCACCATGGCTTCTGATCTTTCTATGTAATAAAACCATTTGATACTTGATTTTCCATATATTTTGATATTTACTATATACTTTTGAGTTACTAACTAATAGGAGGCTATCATCATGGCAGAATCCATCAAAGGACTCAAGCGCACCCATTATTGTGGAGAACTTCGTCCGTCGGATATTGGAAAGGAAGCAGTCGTATTTGGCTGGGTACAGCGTCAGCGCGACCTGGGACAGTTGATTTTCATTGACCTGCGGGACCGTACCGGCATTGTACAGCTGACCTTTGACGACAGCACCGATCGGGCTGTTTTTGATAAGGCTTTTACCGCCCGTTCTGAATTTGTACTGGCTGCCCGGGGCGTTGTCCGGGAGCGCGACTCCAAGAACATGGAAATTCCTACCGGCGAAGTGGAAATCTATGTGCAGGAGCTGCGGGTACTGGGCAAGGCTGAAACCCCTCCCTTTGAAATCGTGGAAAACTCCCGCGTAAAAGAGGACCTGCGTCTGAAATACCGTTATCTGGATTTGCGCCGTCCCGACTTGCAGAAAAATATCCTCATGCGCCACAAAATCGCCAAGGTTGCCCGGGACTATTTTGACGAGAACGGATTTATTGAAATCGAAACCCCCATGCTCATCAAATCCACCCCCGAAGGCGCAAGAGACTTTTTGGTGCCCAGCCGTATCCACAAGGGCAGCTTCTATGCGCTCCCTCAGTCTCCTCAGCTGTATAAGCAGCTTTCCATGGTAGCCGGTTTTGACCGCTATATGCAGATTGCCCGCTGTTTCCGCGATGAAGACCTGCGCGCCGACCGTCAGCCGGAATTCACCCAGATTGACCTGGAAATGTCCTTCGTGGAAATGGAGGATGTTCTGAAAATCGGTGAGGGATTTGTCCAGCGTGTCTTTAAAGATGTTTTAGGCGTAGATGTTCCCCTGCCTCTGCCCCGGCTCACCTATAAAGAGGCTATGGAGCGCTATGGTTCCGACAAGCCCGACACCCGATTCGGCATGGAACTCATTGACTTAAGCGACCTGGTAAAGGACTGCGGTTTCGGTGTATTCTCCGGCGCTGTCCAAGGCGGCGGTTCTGTCCGCTGCATTACAGCGAAAAATGCAGTATCGGTTCTTTCCAGAAAAGAAATTGACAAGCTGACCGACATGATTAAGGGTATCGGCGGCAAGGGCCTTGCCTGGGTGCGTATGGCTCCTGAGGGTATGAAGGCTTCCTTCTCCAAGTTCATGACCGAGGACGAGATGAACGCCATTCTGGAACGTGCCGGCGCAGAGACTGGGGACGTAGTGCTCATTATCGCCGATACCAAAACCAGCCATGTGCTGCCTCAGCTGGGTGCCCTGCGTCTGGAAGTGGCGGACAAGCTGGGGATTGAGCGCAAGGGCTACAACTTCCTGTGGGTAGTTGAATTCCCCTTCTTCGAGTTTGACGAGGATCTGGGCCAGTATGTGGCCATGCACCATCCCTTCACCGCTCCCCTGGAGGAGTGCATCCCCTATTTGGAGAGCGATCAGGGCAACGTGCGGGCACAGGCTTACGACCTGGTGCTCAATGGCATTGAGCTGTCCAGCGGCTCCATTCGTATCACCGACCCTGACCTGCAGAAGCGCATGTTCCGTCTGCTGGGGCTGAGTGAAGAAGAATCCTATCAGAAGTTTGGCTTCCTGACGGATGCTTTCAAATACGGTGCACCCCCGCACGGCGGCATGGGTATTGGCCTGGACCGTTTGGTAATGCAGATGCTGGGTTGCTCCACTCTGCGCGATGTGGTGGCATTCCCCAAGGTACAGAACGCCAGCGAGCTGATGACCGAGGCTCCCGGTACGGTCGACGCCCAGCAGCTGGACGAACTGGGAATTATGCTGAAGAAAACCGAAGAATAAAGAGCAGTTCTTATTTTGGGCTTGTATACAGCCGGAGTCTGTATAAATCTTTTAGAACCGGTTGAACTTTATCCGGGCCTCAGTGTATAATAGAGACAGATTTCGGCTTGGTACAAGCTACTTTGATTATGATAAGGCGGATGATTATGCGTAAAATTAGCAGCGGCAAGGTTCGCGACATTTATGAAGTAAACGATGACAGCCTGATGATTGTGGTATCCGACAGAATTTCGGCATTTGATGTGATTATGCCCGATAACATTCAGGATAAGGGTGTCATTCTGAATCAGCTTTCTGCATTCTGGTTCCGGTATGTGGCAGATATTGTGCCTAACCACATTATCAGCACGGATTGGAACGAATTCCCCGAAGAGTTCCGCAAAGAAGAATTCAAGGGCCGCAGCATGTGGGTGAAAAAGCTGAAGATGCTGCCGGTAGAGTGCATTGTGCGCGGCTACATCACCGGTTCTGGCTGGGCCGATTATCAGAATACTGGCACCATCTGCGGAATGCCTTTGCCCGAGGGATTGCAGGAATCCCAGAAACTGCCTGAGCCCCTGTTTACCCCCTCCACGAAGGCAGAGCTGGGTGAGCACGACGAGAACATCTCCTTTGACCGTGCCTGCGAGATTCTGGGCGTTGAATTGGCCACTAAGGTGCGGGATAAGACTATCGAGGTCTACAAGAAGTGCGCTGACTACGCTCTGACCAAGGGTATCATTCTGGCCGACACTAAGCTGGAATTTGGCTTGGATGAGAACGGCGAGCTGGTACTGGGCGATGAAGTGCTGACCCCCGATTCCAGCCGTTTCTGGGCACAGGATACCTATGAAGTGGGCAGAGGACAGGACAGCTTTGACAAGCAGTACCTGCGCGACTGGCTGCAAAATAACGGCTACAAGGGAAGTGCTCCCGAGCATCTTCCTCAGGAAGTCATTGAAAAGACCCGTGAAAAATATCTGGACGCTTACAAGCGCCTGACTGGAGAAGAGCTCTCTTATTAAGTTAAGTGTAAAAAAGCAAAGCCCGGTAGGAAATCGTTCCTACCGGGCTTTTTTCTATGCCAAAACTATAAGAAAATGTTTTCCACGAGTTTTTGAATTCCAGTTGAAAACTATTTTGGAGTTTCTGTTTCTTCCCGTTCCCATTTTCCCTTGATGCGCGGGCAAAGAAATGCTTTCGTCCGGGAAAACAGAGGCAGCTTTTGTACTGTTTCCGGAAATATTTCTTCCGGCTTTTTTCCACCGGTAACCAAAGAGGCCAGCATTTCCACCGCTTTCAGGGCAGAAGGCCTTTCTTCCAACCGAACCAGTACTTTTTCTCCGTCCTCGCCGTAAAAAATAAATTTTACAGTCCGGATACTTGGGGTTTCCAAAAACACCAAAAACAGTTTGAGTACGATCCTTCCCTCTTCATCCAAAGTGGAAAGCACACCACTTCGGAAAGGATAGGTCTCTCCCCGAATACCAAGTTCTCCCGGCAGCATTTCTCCATGATATCCCGCTTGGAAAGTATATTGTTCCTCCCCTTCCCAAAACCAGAATCTTGCCCGGTCTTCTCCAAATCGAAACCGTACCTGCGTAATATTTCCGGGAAAGTTCCCATGGACGCCCGCCACAATTAAGGGCAGAAGAGAACTTGTGCTTTTGGGGAATCGGTATATTCTTCCATTATATCGGGATGCCAACGGACGAATAGGCTTTTTCGGCTGTGGGTGGCCAAACAATCGTCTGACAAAAGATTTTTTCTCCGGAACTTCTGGTGGCTTCCACCCATGAATGACATAAAGCCCTTCCAATACTTTCCTTAGCTCCCGCAGGTCTGCCATATTGATCGGCAGAGATGTTTCGGACAGGGAATCTTTTTGGCAAAAGCAATCATGAATATGCAGCAAAGTCCGGTCTTCAAATAGTTTTTCGTTTCCACTGGTAACGGCAATCATCATATCCTGTTCTGGAAGTACCACCACATACTGCCCGAAAACACCATTAAACTGATATCCATCTCCCCAGGGAAGTCCCCACAACTGATATCCATACCAGGTATCCCGCTCCCCCATTTTACAGTCTATTTGTTTTTGGGTAGCCTGCTGCACCCATTCCTTTGGCAAAATTTGTCTCGTTTTTCCTTCACCATTTGTCCATTGGCCGTTTTGCAGGTATAACTGTCCCAGTTTCGCCATATCTCCGGGAGTCAGATACAATCCCCAGCCTCCCTTTTCAATCCCCATAGGACAGGTTTCCCATTCTGCATTTCGAATTCCCAACGGCTCCCATAACCGATGCCGAAGATACTCCATAACGGATTGCCCAGTTTTACGGCATAAGGCCGCACAAAGCATATAAGTATTCATACTGTTATAGGAAAACCGGCTGCCCGGCGCAAATTCACAATCTGAAAGCAACCAGCCCCGAATCCAGTCTTTTTCGGAAACCGAGCCCATTTCGTTAAATTTCACCCCGGAGCTCATGGTCAGCAGGTGTTTTATTGTTACGGTTCCCGGTTTTCCCATATAAAACGGCGGCAGCTTATCGGCAAAAATCCCCCCCATGGTTTCGTCCAGTGATAACAATCCTTCACTGATAGCAAGTCCTACCGCCATCCCCGCCACACTTTTTGACAAAGAAAACTGCATCTGGGGAATTTTAGAGGAGTAGGGTTTCCATACCCCTTCTGCAATTCTTTGTCCATGCCGCAAAATGACAACCCCATGAGGGCATAGGGTATTGTCCTCATCCATAAGCCTGAAAAATTCCGCTATTGTCCGGCTGGAGACTCCCTGTTCTTCCGGAATCCCCATTGGCATAACCGCAGAAGGGACCCAAGCTTTCCGTTGCCTCGGCTGAAAAGGATAAGAGGTTACATGCTCCATATCGCCGGTAAGAAGGCGAAATAGGGAATCTGCTGCCCGGAATTGTCCGAAAATATCCATGAAATCGCGCTCCTTTTTTCTATATTCAGCAATCAGCTTATAAAACAACAGGCAGCTTTCCATAGGAAAAGCTGCCTATATTTTTGCGGAATTACTCCTTTGTCGGCGTATACCAGTCAATGAGCCCTTGGTCCAATGCCTCTTCAAAGGTATCCGGCCACTTGGGAACACTGCCGCCATAGCGGTCATACCAGCAGTCCGGGTAGACTACGTTTGAATTATAAGTCGCCTTGGAAGTGTCTACAGAAGCGTCCTCACCATCCCGAACCAGCCGGGCCACAACCACCGTCCGGAAGCCGTCAAATTCATAGGAACAGGTGGACAGGGTGAGAATCGTATCATTTTCGTTAAAATCCACACCGGTATCAATAATAGAACGCTGACGTACCTGATAGACATAGTTTAAATACGAGGAGTCCGAGCCAAAATGGTCATACGTATAGGCGAAAGGCTCTCCCTGACTCTCATCGGTATTCGTTTTAAACACAGAAATAATCTTCCATTTTCCGCCGCCCTCTGCGGTATTAAATGTAATCACCGGCGAGTTTTTGTATACGTCTAACTGGCCAAACTGCAGCAACTGAGCAAACATACGACCATCTCTCATACTGTGGCCATAAAGAATCATATTCTGGTCGGAGCCATCCAATGCAGTCCCCGCCTGCATAAAAATGCTGCCATATTTGGTGTTTTCCTTCCGGTAGTTCCGATACAAATAGTATTCCGGGTCACTTTCGGAAGACTGTAATACCGGATAATCAATGACCGTATTGGGAATCCGAATCCATCCTACAATGTCCGGATTTACCTTTTGCAGCTCTTTAATCTGCTGTCTGGCCTGTTCATCGGTCATCTCCGGACGCTGCGGTTTGGGCGTTTCCTCTGCATCTGAAGTTTCTTCCTTAGAGGAATCGCTGTCAGTAGAAGAACCTGAGGAGGAGGTATCTTCCGGTATGTTATAGAAAATCTCCTGAATCTCATCCACGGTTTTATCAGTCTCGGCTGGCAGGATAATCAGCTCATTTACCAAATACCCCGCAGAAACCAGAAAGACTATCAACATCAATAGTGTAATAATTTTTAAGATAATCTGTCCTGCACTATCCCCTTTCCAGGGAATCCAACTTTTCCAAAAAGGCTTTTTCTGCCGCGGCTGCGACTGAGATTCTTTGCCCATAAGGCACCTCCTTCTTTATCATCATCCAAATGATTTTACCGCTTGAATCCGGCATCTTCCAATCCGCCTGTTTTTTGAAGATACCGTCTCACCATATCCAGCGCATGGGAAGCTGCCATATTCCGCTGCCAGCTGCGGGAACGGGGATAGTCGGGATTTCCGGGAACCATTTTCCGCACCCAAGTTTCTTTTCCGTCACTCAGCGCAATGTATACCAGTCCTACCGGCTTTTCCTTTGTACCGCCGCCCGGTCCGGCAATCCCAGTAATCCCAATTCCCAAATCACTGCCTGCTGCTTTCCGGATTCCCTGCGCCATTTCTCTAGCCGTCTCTTCGCTCACTGCTCCGTGATCTTCGAGGGTTTGATGAGAAACTCTCAGCACTTGCTCTTTGATGCGATTGGCATAGGTAACTGCGCCCATTTCAAACACCTGCGAAGCACCGGAAATATCGGTAATCCGTTTGGCAAGCAAACCGCCTGTACAGGATTCCGCTGTTGCCAATGTCTTTCCGGCTTGCAGAAGCTCCTGCACAGCGACTTCTTCCAAACTTTCACAATCCACCGCATAGACATAACTGCCAATACGCTTCTGAATCTCATGGGAAAGAGGCGCCATCATTTGGCGTGCTTCTTCTTCGGTGGCTGCTCGGGCTGTTACACGGATGAACATTTCATTTTCTTTGGCATAGGTAGCCGCTGTAGGATTGGCCCCCTGCATCAAATCGTCAATCAATTCGGCAACTGAGCCTTCCCCAATTCCAAACACATGGATATTTTGGGAAACAATCACGGCCTGCTCTTTTCCTGCCAAAGCGGGAATGGCATACCGGGTCAGCATAGGGGTAAGCTCTGACGGCGGGCCCGGCAGCATCACGACGATTTTTCCTCCGTCGGTTTCAAAAATACAGCCGGGAGCTGTTCCCACGTCATTGGGCAACACCTTGCAGCCTTCGGGAAGCCAAGCCTGTTTTTTCTGACTTTCCCCCCATAGCCGGCCTTTAAAATATTCCTCAATCCGGTGCAGGCACTCTTCGTGAAGCACCAACTTTTTCCCGGCAGCCGCTGCGACAGTTTCTTTAGTCAAATCATCCCCGGTAGGCCCCAAGCCTCCGGTGGTAATCAAAATATCACTTCGGGATAAAGCTGCATGGACTGCCTCTTCCAGGCGTCCAGGATTATCCCCTACCGTGGCACAATACAACACATTGACCCCAATGGTAGAAAGTTCTCTGGCAACAATAGTCGTATCCGTATTGATAGTGTGACCCAGCAATAACTCTGTACCAACAGAAAGGATTTCTGCAATCATGAAACGGCTCCCTTTCCTTCATAAGAATTGCAAACGCCCAACGCGCTGCGTTTATATCTGTTTTTTATGCCATCCAATATGCGTATAACGCAGGTTCTGCAAACACTCTTCTATCAACGCCTCATCATCCAATACCGACTCAGCCGTTTCCACAATATGAAGAATGGGACGGGTCCGCGGATGTTTGGGCGTAAATACTGTGCAGCAGTCCTCGTAAGGTTCGATGGAAATATCATAGGTGCCGATTTTATAAGCCGTTGCCACAATCTCCGCCTTGTCCGTACCAATCAAAGGACGAAATACCGGCATCTGAACGGCTGCATCCGTGCAAGCGATGGCCTGCATGGTTTGACTGGCTACCTGTCCCAAACTCTCACCGGTAATCAGCGCTTCACAGCCTTTCTCGCGGGCAATCCGCTGGGCCACCCGCATCATAAATCGACGCATGATGATGGTAAACAGTTCCTCCGGGCATTTCTCCAGAATTTCCTCCTGAATATGTGTAAAGGGTACGGTAATCATTTCCATCCGTCCGCTGTATTCGCTTACCTTTTCCAGCAGACGCACTACCTTTTCTTCGGCTCGCTGACTGGTATAGGGCGGACTGGCAAAATGAATCGCTGTCAGCTCCACTCCCCGTTTGGCAATACTCCATGCGGCTACCGGGCTGTCAATACCGCCGCTAATCAGGATTGCTGCCTTTCCGCCGGTTCCCACCGGGATTCCGCCGGCGCCCGGACGGGGGTTGCCATGGATATAGGCGCCAAAGTCCCGTACTTCCACACGCACTTCCACGTCTGGATTATGAACATCCACTTCGAGATGGGGGAACTGGTCCATCAAGTAGCCTCCTACCTCACAGGAAATCTCCGGGGAAGTATAGGCAAATTTTTTATCGGAGCGCTTGCTTTCCACTTTGAATGTGGAAACATTCATCAATTCTTCACGCAAATACTCCGCTGCCGCTTTTTCAATGGCGGCAAGGTCTTTCTCTACCGTGCAGGCGCGGGAGTAGGATACAATTCCGAAAATCTTTCCAATTTTTTCTTCGGCTGCATCCAAATCGGCCTCGTCGTTTTTGGGAATCACATAAATAGTAGACTGGGCAGATTTCACTTCAAACTCTCCCAGAGGCATCAACCGGCGTCGAATATTTTTGAGAAGCACCGATTCAAAGGCCTTTCGGTTTAACCCTTTGAGCACCAGCTCTCCCAGTTTAATGAGAATCGTTTCCTGCATGATGTTCTTCCTTTCGTAAAACGGGATGCCCTGCACCCGGTTTTATAGTATATCATGGATTTATGAAAAAAGCGTGACAGGCCTGTCGATATTTTCAGGGATTTATTCCCGGGCGCGTACCAGTATTTTCATTCCCTCACTCACAGCCTGAACCAGTACCTGCATATCGTTCAAGGTGTTTTCCCGGGAAAAGCTGACCCTGATGGAGGAAATTGCCTGGATTCTGGGTAAGTCCATGGCTTCTAACACATGGCTGGGTTTTCCCTTAGCACAAGCGGAGCCGGAAGACACATAAATCCCCTTCTCTTCCAGAAAATGGAGCATGGTTTCCGCCTTAACGCCGCCACAGGAGAAATTGAGGATATACGGAAGCCCATCCTCCGGGCTTTGCAGCACCATGTCGGGAATCTTGGAAAGCTCAGCCCGTCCATATTCCCACAGGGTACGGATTTGCTTTTCTTCCTGCAATACTGGCGGAAGCGCTCTTACGGCTGCTCCAAAAGCACACCAAGCCGGCATGGCTTCGGTACCGGAACGCATATTTTTTTCCTGGCCGCCTCCCAGCGTCCGAGGCGGGATATGGACGCCTTTTCGAATATACAAAGCGCCCGCTCCCTTAGGCCCATGGATTTTGTGAGCACTAATCGTCATCAAATCTATCCCAATTTTTCCAGGCTTCAACGGCAATTTTCCAAAAGCCTGCACCGCATCTACATGCAGGAGCGTGCGAGCCTTGTTCCGCCTGATTGCCCGGGCAGCCGCTTCAATGGGCAAAATACTTCCTACCTCATTATTCACTGCCATCATACTCACAAGAGCCGTTTCCGGTGTAATAGCTTCTTCCACTTGCTCCGGTAAAATCCGCCCAAATTGGTCAGGCTTTAACCGGACAATTTCCCATCCTTTTTTTTCCAATGCATCCATCACCGCCAGCACAGAAGGATGTTCTATCATCGTGGTGACAATTCTTTGGCTGCGGTGCCTTCTGGCTTTTACCCCACCAAAAATTGCCAGATTGTTAGCCTCTGTGCCGCCGGAAGTAAAAATAATTTCTTCGGGAAGCGCTGAAAGGGCATCGGCCACAGACTTTCTGGCCGCTGTCAGTTCCTGTTCCGCTCGGAATCCCAATGTATGGAGGGAAGAGGGATTCCCATAACACTGGGTCATGATCTCCAGTGCTTTTTGCGCTGCTTCCGGGCATACCCGGGTGGTCGCGCTATTATCAAGATAGATTTCCTGCAAAAGAAACCCTCCTACTCTTTCAAAACTTTATCTTTCATTATACCACAGATACTGGTATCTGGAAACTTGCTTTTTTTATGGGAAACGATATAATGAAGGAGAAGAAAAACAGGAGGAGGGATCGGAGATGAAAAACACCCAGCGAAGAGCCGCTATTTTAGAGCTGGTCGCTGCTGCAGACGGCCCAATTTCGGCTGAAGAATTGTTTCAGCGTCTGCAAAAACAGTTTCCAAACCTTGCTCTTTCTACGGTATATCGAAATCTGGAACGCTTTGCCGATGACGGCCTGATTGACAAGGAAACCTCTCCTGACGGCGTGTTTCGCTATTCCAGCCGGGAAGGTCACGGGCATTATCTGGTATGTACGCAATGCCACCGGAAAATCCGGCTCCATGAATGTCCTCTTTCTGCTATTGAAGAACAGCTGGAAGAGGAAACAGGCTATTCTATCGACCGGCATCAGCTGACTTTGTATGGGAAATGTCCCATATGCAAAAAGAAAAAATCCCTTACTCCATAATAACCATTAAAAATATGATAATAACAACCAAGGCGGGGCTCTATAAAGAGTCCCGCCTTGGTTGTTGAAAAAGGAGATTTATGAAAAAGATCTTGTACTTAAAGTAAGAGGATTCTCTACTTTCCTCCAAAGGAGGAGACGGGCCTTTTCAGAGGCTGATCAGGCCCGTCTGAAATAGAGAAAAGAAAGAAGAGAGAAAATGAAGAAAATGAAAACTATAAAGTATATTTATATAAACACCAGTCTCATTACTGGCCGGTGGATTCCGTAAGGGTTACATCACAGGTGAAGGATTCTCCTGTCAAACCACGAGTTACCGACAGGGTTACCGTGTCGCCAGGCTTCTTCTTGGCAATATAACCGGAAATGGTGTTGGCCGATGTGACATCCGTATCATCAATCTTGGTGATGACATCGCCCTTCTGGATACCAGCCTTGCTGACAGAGTCGTTGCTGATAGAAGCAACATACATACCGGAAGGCAGACCATAGAAGTTAGCGGTCCAAGCATCCAAATACTGTCCGCTGATGCCAAGCATTGCGCGGTCTTTTACATAACCATATTCTTTCAAATCACTGATAATGGGGAGAGCATCGTCAATCGGAATTGCAAAGCCCAATCCTTCATAACCAGTTGCTACAATCTTACTGGAGTTAATGCCAATTACCTGGCCATACATATTGACCAGTGCGCCGCCGGAGTTACCGGGGTTAATAGCGGCATCTGTCTGGATACATTCCATCGTGTAACCGGTTTCGCTGTTTGTAACGGAACGGTTCAGTGCAGAAACATAACCAATGGTTACCGTAGAGTTAAACTGCAAGCCGCCCGGGTTACCAATGGCGATGACCGGGTCAGCTACTACCAAATCATCAGAAGAGCCAAACTCTGCCGCAGTCAAACCGGTTGCATCTACTTTAATCACAGCCAGGTCTGTCATGCTATCGCTGCCAATCAATTTGGCTTCATAGGTCTTACCATCAGAAGTAATAACCTTCAGGGAATCTGCCCCTTCCACCACATGCGCGTTTGTGATGATATAGCCATCAGAAGTAGCAATAATACCGGAACCTTCACTTGCAGGGGATACGGCGCTATCCTCGTCACTGCTTTCCTCACTGCTGTTGTCTCCATAGGCTTCACGACCCCAGCCTTGTGTAGTGGAAAGGCCCTGCTGTAAATTGGTCTGCTGATAGTTCTGGATGCAAACCACGGAAGGAATCACTTTCGCAGCCACTTCCTGCTGCGTCATGCTGCCGGACACGCTAGTAGAGGGATTATTGTCATCGCTGTTAATCAGCTTGTTAATGGTGAAAGTAGAGTTACCGCTTCCCGCATTGTTTACTTGGATGGTGCCATTATTGATAAGGGCTGCAAACCCACCGACGGAAGCTGCGGAAATCAATGCACAACACAAAACACCTGCCACAATTTTTGTAGCAATCTTTGCACCCCGGCTCATGGGTTTGCGTTCTTTTTTCGGCTTCTTGGGAGGAATCGGCGCTGTGTAATGGTCTCCATCCGCCCACTGTTGCTGATAGGAAGGCTCCTGATAACCGCCATTTCCCTGCCAGCGATATTCTGAATACCCTGCTGCATCCTGCTGCGGCGTGGAAGCTGTGGAAGCATCCTGCCAGGAAGGCTGCTGGGGTTGTGTCGCTTGTTCATTGTTTGCCTGAGCGGAAGTCTGAGAGGTGCTTTCCGGAGTCTGTTCCGTATAGGAAGCAGATTCTGCAGCTGCCTGGGACTGCCAACTGTCGGAGTTGCTGGAAGTATTATTTTCCGGTACCTGTCCGGCTGTATTCTCATTGTGATTTATATTCATAGGATCATACATACTCATTCATCCTTTCACAACATCCTCATTCCGGTCTCTCATTTATGTTTCCCGGTTGGTGTGCTTTTATTATGCCGTGCTTATGTGAAAGGTATGTGATGGTCTATTTAAGGTTTTATGATTTTTTCTTTATATTTATATTTCTTATTTTAGGCGGTGCGGTTCTCATTTTGATTTTGAATGATTTGGCACAACGCCTCAATTCCTGCGGGGATTTTGATAAGGGGAATTCCAGAAAAACCTAAGCGGATAAAATTCTTTCCCACTGCGGTGATTCGGATTCCCTGCTTTTCTGCGAGGGTGACAATTTCCTGCGCATTGGGGATTTGAACCACAACCGCTAACGCGGTTTCCAAAAGGACTGCCGGTATTTGTTCTCCCAAAGATTTTCTGATACAGGTAAGCATCATTTGACTTTTCATATAGTATAGCTTTCGCATCCGGCGCAAATGACGTTCCAGCTGTCCCTCTTTGATATAATCGGCTAAAGCCAGCTGCTCAATTTTAGAAGCCGTTTGGTTATAAGCTCTTGCCCGCGGTGCATACAGTTGCAACAATGCAGCCGGTAATACCATATAGCTGATTCGGACACTGGGCAAAAGCAGCTTTGAAAATGACCCCAAATACACCGTGCTTTCTGCGCCTGACCCCTGTAGGGCTGGAATCGGACGAGCTGTGTAACGCAGCTCTCCATTATAATCGTCCTCAATAATCAATCCATTTTTTTCCCGGGCCCATTGCAATAAAGCAAATCTGCGGGAAGGAGGCATCGCCGTTGCTTGCCCTGTGGGAGCGGATGGACTTACCAATACCTGATGTACTCCGCTTTTATCAAGGGCTTCCACAGACAATCCTTCCCCATCGTCTGGCAAGCGTACTACCTCCACACCACAATCTGCAAATGCCCGCTCTGCCTGCAAAAAACCGGTACCATCCATAGCCACTTGCTTTTGAGGAAGAAGCCCGCACAAAATGGTGAGCAGCGGCTGAATTCCAGCGCCAATGACAATTTGCTCCGGTGTACTTCTAACCCCTCGGGCACGATAGGTATAGGAGGAGAGGGATTCCCGCAAAGCCGGTTCTCCCTGTGGATTTCCATAAGAAACAATGGAATCCGGACGGTTTAACACGTCCCGGATATGCCGTTTCCAAATCGTAATATCTGCTGTATCACTGTCGATACGGTCAGTTCCAAAATCATATTGAATGGGTACAGGGCAGGAGAAATGAGACGGCACCACGACTTTTTTCTCATTGTGTCCATTTTCTGTGAGCCTGGCTGACGCTACATAATATCCACGCTGAGGCCGGCTTTTTAAATAGCCTTCTACACACAACTGCTGATAGGCCGATTCTACCGTTGTGCGGCTGACCCCCAACTCTTCGGGCAGCCGCCGAATAGACGGCATTTTAGAACCGGAAGGCAGGGTCCCGGATTCAATGGCTTCTCGGATTGCTTCATACAGTTGTTGATACAGGGGTGTTTTGGAATCGGGATGGAGGGTGACAAAGGGCATACCATGTACCTCTTTTCAAATCGGTCTTTCTCCATTTAGTATACACGATTCCCTGTAAAATTGGAACTGTACATATTATTTTTTTATAAACTGTGCATTTTAAAGTGAACAGATATGGATTATTATAAGTATACGCCAAAGGCAGAGACTCTGAATCCTGAAACGAAAATTATGATATTCCTATTTTTTCACGAAAGGGCTGATTGCCATGATAAAAAATAAAAATTCTACCGTCGTCAATTTGGCGCTTACCGGCCTGATGGGCGCGCTGGTTTATATTGCCACCATGTTTTTTAAAGTTGAAATTCCGGTAGGCGGAGATCGTACCATGATTGGTTTTGCCAATGTTTTCTGTGTTTTATCCGGTTTGATTCTCGGTCCGGCCTATGGCGGGCTGGCCGCAGGAGTTGGCTCCTTCCTGTTTGACATTACGGGTGGATGGTTTTCCAGCGCAGGCGTCACCCTGATTACCAAAGGCCTGATGGCGGTTATCTGCGGTTTGATTGCCTGGAGCGGAAAACAGGAAACCCAGAAAGTCAGCCGTTTGGTCATTGCTGCTGTAACCGGTTCTCTGGCCTACTGCATTATGTATCTGGGATACTCTTTCTTCCAACTTCTGATTGCCGGCAGTACCGCTGAAGTCGCAGCCATTACCATGATGACCAAAGCCGGTGCTACCCTTCTCAATGCTGTGGTGGCGGATGTCATTGCCGTTCCGCTGTTCCTCACCATTCGGACAGCTCTCCAGCGCAATCATTTGTGGAAAGGCGGAAAACCTGGCGCGGCAGTATAAGCAGTATAAAATAAAAAAATTTACGGCGTATGGCATGTGTGTCATACGCCGTGTTTTTGTGGTATGATAGAAATATCGCAAAATAAAATAGATTTGACTCTTGATTTTTCAGCGGATTTCCGCTGTTCTTTCCGAAAGGACGGTTTATCATGAAAATACCCAAAGCAGCAGCCATTCACGATCTTTCCGGGATGGGACGATGCTCCCTGACAGCAGCGATTCCCATTTTATCCGCTATGGGGGTACAAGTATGCCCATTTCCCACGGCTGTTCTCAGCAATCAAACCGGCTTTTCAAAATTTGAATTTGTGGATATGACAGATTGGATGGAGCCGTTTGGAGAATGTTGGTCTCCTTGGTATGGGCGATTTGACGCCGTATATAGTGGATTTCTCGCAAGCCCACGACAGGCACAGATTACCCGAAAAATCATCGATAAGCTTCGGGGAGAAGGGACCCATGTCATTGTGGACACGGTTTTGGGAGACCACGGGGTTCGATATCCCATGTTTGATGAAGAGATGTGCCTGCGGGTGCGTGAGCTGGCTTTTGATGCTACTGTTATTACCCCTAATTTAACCGAAGCTTGCCTTCTGGCCGGCGAACCAGCTGAAGCTGCACAGGATATTCAAACCCGTGCCGAGCTGATTCAACTTGCTTCCTATCTGGCTTCACAGGGGCCAGGAACGGTTATTATTACAGGTATCCGAGATGAAAACCAAGTGGCTAATTTGGCTTATATTAAGGAGGATTCTCGCTGTTTCTGGGAATCTAACCATCGGATTGGATACAGCTATTCCGGTACTGGGGATATATTGGCTTCTATTCTGTGCGGTGGACTGGTACGAGATTTCCCTCTGGGCGAAACTCTTCGCAATGCTTGCCGCTTTATCGGTATGGCACTGGAAGAAACCGCCGAATCCGGCACAGACCCCAGAGAAGGAATTTTATTTGAACCCTTTTTGGCAGATTTGATTGAAATGTTCTCCTAAAGAATCGGTGGAATCACGGTGTTTTGCCCATTGTTTCCGGTGCTTTCTATGATTCTTCCCAATTGCTTTCCTGTCTGATGTGTAGTACAATAACCATACATCTATTTTTTGCACGGACAAAAGTATTTTGATGAAGGAGTAATGAAAATGGAGCAAAAGGCAAGGGGAGCTTTCTCCAGTAAACTGGGCTATGTGCTGGCAGTTTCTGGGTCTGCTGTGGGTTTGGGGAACATCTGGCGTTTTCCCTATTTGGCGGCAAAATACGGCGGCGGTATTTTTTTGTTGGTGTATATCATACTGGCCGTTACTTTTGGTTTTACCTTGATTCTTTCTGAAACCGCATTAGGCCGTATGACAGGTTTAAGCCCGGTTGGAGCCTTTAAAAAGTTTACCAAGGGAAAGTTAGCAGCTGGCGGTTGGATTTGCGCGATTATTCCCATGCTGATTGTTCCCTATTATTGTGTGATTGGCGGATGGGTCATCAAATATTTGGTGGGATTTGCCTCTGGGCATACGACGGAAATGGCCTCCGACACCTTTTTCTCTGATTTTATTGCTGCACCGGCAGAACCGGTTATTTGGCTGCTGTTATTTATTATTGCAACCTTTTGTGTGGTTATTTTCGGCGTTGAAAAGGGAATTGAGCGCATCAGCAAAATCTTAATGCCCGTTTTGATAGCCCTCGCTATTATTATCTGCATTTATTCTGTAACCCGTCCGGGAGCTATGGAAGGTGTTGCTTACTATTTAATCCCTGATTTTTCGAAATTTTCCATTATGACAGTTGTGGCGGCAATGGGTCAGATGTTTTATTCTCTCTCAATCGCCATGGGAATTTTGATTACCTACGGCTCTTATATGAAAAAAGACGTGGATATGGAATCCTCTATTAAGCAGATTGAAATTGTGGATACTTTGGTTGCCATTTTGGCCGGATTGATGATTATTCCCTCCGTATTTGCTTTTTCTGGTGGTGACGAAGGAACCCTTCAGGCTGGACCTTCCCTGATGTTTATTACTATTCCAAAGGTTTTTGAAAGCATGGGAATGGGCCAGGTGATTGGCGCTGTATTCTTTTTGCTGGTATTGGTAGCGGCGCTGACTTCTTCCATCTCTTTGATGGAAACCTGTGTAGCCACCCTCCGCGATCAGTTCGGCTGGAGTCGAAAAAAATCCTGTATTCTTATGGCAGTAGAAATGGCCGTATTGGGAATCCCGTGCTCACTGGGATTTGGAATTTGGGACTTTATTCAGCCTCTCGGACTGAGTATTTTGGATTTCTTTGATTTTATTACTAACTCAGTTATGATGCCTATTGCCGCTTTCTTTATTTGCCTGTTGGTAATTAAAGCGGTTGGGTTGGATAAGATTTCGGAAGAGGTTCGTATCTCTTCTAAATTTAAAAGAGAAAAGGCCTATCGTTTTTTAGTTCGTGGATTAGTGCCTGCCGGACTACTGGTAATTCTGGTTAGCTCCATTTTAAATGTGTTTGGAATCATTACCATATAAATGCAGGATGTCTGATTGCGTCCGTCATTTTTGCAATAATATTTTCCTATATGTGGAAAGTCTTTTGTGGCTTATGCAGCAAAAAACCCTCATTTCAAATTGTATTTTTGTATCTTTATATTTAGCTATAATATGCATATTTGACATACTTGTTAAAAAATTTTAAAAAAAATAGACAAAACCAAATTTTTGTACTATAATATAGTCAGAGAACCAATCCAACAGAATGTGAGGGGGTTGCTTTGGCGATTCGCGACAGTATGAAAAAGGGGACCGCCGAGTTGGTGGTTCTGCACCTTCTTCGCAGCGGCCGGAAATACGGATACCAAATTGCGCAGGAGATTTCCACCCGCAGCGGGGGCTTGTTCACCCTGCAGGAAGGCTCTCTGTATCCTACACTGTACCGACTGGAAAAAAACGGATATGTCATTTCGCAGACGGAATTTTCTCCGAACCAGCAACGAGTTCGGAAGTATTATTCAATTACAGACGCTGGGAAAGCATATTTTTTGGAGGTCCGGGAAGAATACCGGCAGATTTCTGAAGGAATTGAAAAAATCCTTCTGACAGAGGTCCCCGAAACGTGACAAAGAGTGCATGGAACTGGCAGTGCGAAATTTTTGGATTTCGCCTGCTGGTTCCTCTGCGTGTCTTTGTTTAAAAATTGACGGAAATGCACGATGAACTTTCACGAAAAATATGGTATACTGGAGCCGGTACGGAAAGTACCGGCTTTGTTATTGTATTTTGGAAACCTATGGATGAAAGAAGGACTCAAAATGATTCGCGCATGTATTTTTGATATGGACGGTACTATTGCGGATACCCTGGCCTCTATTGCCAGTTTCGCAAATGAAGCACTGAAAAAATGCGGATACCGGGAAATTCCGGTGCTGGATTACCGTACTTTGGCGGGAAACGGCGCTGATACACTGATGCGGAGAATGTTAAAAACCGTTTTAGGAGAATTTTCAGAAGAACAGGTTGCTCAGCTTCGAACAGTTTATGACCGTGCTTATGAATCGGACCCCATGCGTCTGGTAACCGAATATCCAGGCATGCGGTCTGTTTTGAATACCTTGAAACAGTCCGGAATTCAAATTGGGGTACTTTCCAATAAACCCGACGATATGACCTGTCAGGTAGCCGCTCATCTATATCCGGGGCTTTTCCACTGCGTTCGGGGACAACGTGCGGATACCCCTTTAAAACCAGCTCCCGACGGTGCTCTTTTGCTGGCAAAGGATTTGGGTGTGGAAGCCAATGAATGTTTGTATATTGGCGATACTTGGGTAGATATGGAAACCGGAAAAAATGCTGGAATGGAAACCGTAGGGGTATTGTGGGGATTCCGTGACCGGGAAGAACTGGAAAAAGCTGGCGCCTGCCATATTATCTCTCATCCGGAAGAGCTGCTGCCCTTAGCAGGAATCCACAGCACTATTTGACAGGAGGTTTGTATATGTCCCGTCGTTCTCTTCCCTATCGAGTCTATCTGTGGGACTTTGACGGAACCCTTTTTGACAGTTATCCAACAATGAATCGTGCTATGTCCCAGGCTCTTTTAGAGCTTGGGATGCCACGTCCTGAGGAAGAAGTCCGCCGATTGATGAAACAATCTGTGAGCACGGCGCTGTGCTATTATCAGGAATATTTCTCTATGAATCAGGAGCTGGAAAAACTGTTTCGGAAAAAGGAAAAAGAACTCTCCACAGATTTACCCCCTTATCCCGGAATGAAGGATTTGTGCCGCCGGATTTGGGAAAAAGGCGGTGTGAATTTGTTATATACTCACCGGGATACTTTTGCTGAAGAGCTATTGAAACGACATGGATTTAGCAGTTATTTTTCCGGTGGTGTTACGGCTGAAGACCACTTTCCTTCCAAACCAGCTCCCGATGCGATTATTTTTTTGATGAAGCAGTTTTCCTTTATGACGGAGGAAGCACTTATGATAGGAGACCGTGACATTGACTTGCTGGCTGCCAAAAATGCCGGTGTGGATGGCTATCTTTTTGATCCTATGGACGACTACGCTTCTTTCCAAACCCCTTTCCGAGGACATAGTGTTTTTGATCTGGAATCTTTTCTTTTGTAAATTTCCTTCATTTCTTTTCAAAAAACACTCGTTTTTTTGCTCAAAATATGCGATAATGTAAGCGAATGTTAATGAGAAAGAGAGAAAAGGAGAGATTCATATGAAGCAGAAAACTAATATCCAAAGAATCCTGCTGGTAACGCTGGGCGCTATTATTATGGCCCTGAACATTAAAATCTTTGTGCGCGCCGGCGATATGTTTCCCGGCGGCTTTAACGGTTTGACTCTGTTAATTCAGCGTACCGCTTCCGAATATTTTCATATTGAACTTCCGTTCTCCGTGATTAACCTTTTGCTGAACGCGGTTCCGGCTGTCATCAGCTTCCGATATATTGGGAAAAAGTTTACGGCCTATTCCTGCCTGATGATTGCACTGACCAGTATCCTGACAGATGTTTTCCCCAGTCTAGAAATTACTTCCGACCCGCTTCTTATCAGTATTTTTGGCGGTATTATTAACGGCTGTGCTATTAGCCTTTGCCTGTTTGCCAATGCTACCAGCGGCGGTACGGATTTTATTGCCATTTTCTTTTCAGAGAAAAAAGGTATCGATACTTGGAATTATATTTTTATGGGAAATGTTGCCATGCTGGTTGTAGCCGGGCTATTATTTGGCTGGGAAAAATCCCTGTATTCGATTATATTCCAGTTTACCTCCACACAGATTCTTCATATGCTCTATAAACGGTACCAGAAACAAACCCTTCTGATTATTACCGACCATCCTGAGGAAGTATATGAAACCATTCGGGATAAAACCCATCATGATGCTACACATTTTCGTGGAATTGGTTGTTATGAAGGACAAGAAAAGCACTTGTTGTATTCTGTTGTTTCTGCTGAGGAAGCCAAACATACCATTGACGGTATTCGTGCTGTGGACCCAAAAGCCTTTATCAACTGTATGAAAACGGAACAGATTACCGGACGTTTTTATAATCGCCCCAATGACTAATCAAAAAACTGGGAGTACTTTGTAAAGCACTCTCAGTTTTTGTCTTTGTAGAAATTTTTCCTATTAAAAGATTTTTATAACAGCTTTTCTTTCAAATATTGTCCAATATACTCCAACAACTCCGGTGTCCAGAAATTCCCCTCGTGTACACCTCCGTTTATTTTCACCAGCCGGACATCGTATCCCTCTTTTTGAAGCTTTTCATATAACTTCTCTGATTGATGATAGGGCACCACTGGATCTGCGTCCCCATGGATCATCAAAAAAGGCGGATATTTTTTTCCGGCTTCTGCTATGTGCAGAGGACTCATATTGCGAATTTTTTCCGGGGAAATGCCCCCTTTACCGTCTGAGATAAGATAAATCATCCGGGGGTCTGTGCTCCCATCCGACTCTTGCATAACGACTCGTACCAGTTCCCCCAGATCTGTTGGGCCAAAACAGTCAATGACCAGCTGTACCTGATCAGATTCTTCGCTGAATTCTTCTGTCCGGTAGCAGGGCCAATCTCCGGTCATTCCTACTAACAGAGCTGCATTTCCCCCTGACGAAGTTCCCCACACTGCCACCCGGGTTTTGTCAATTCCATACTCCTCGCTGTGCGCCCGCAGAAAACGGATCGCCGTTTTTACATCCTGCAGGTAAGCCGGAAACGGATTTTCTTCCCGGCAGTCCCTGTGGCTTACAGAGGCCACTACCATTCCCTGTCTGGCCAGAGCCGCCAGTTGGGGCAGCTGATATCCCATATTGGGAGTGGTCCAAGCACTTCCCTGCACAAATACAACGAGGGGATACTTTTTTTCTCTGTTCCAAGGGCACAAAATATGCATTTTCAGCTCTTTACCATCTGGCGCGGAAAAAGGAACGGCAGCGATCAGTTCCGCCATCCCGCCAAAATCCTTACTGCATGGCAATTCCATGATTTCTTTCATTCGAATACACTCCTTCATAAAAAAACAGCGGACAGATTTCCTCTGCCCGCTGAATTGGTTTTATGACTCCCCTTTTTCCTGCAAAAGCCGGTTAATTAAATCCAGCATATTGGGGATAGAGCCGGACTTATCAAACTTTTCACAGGATTCTCTCATTTGACGCAGTTTTTCCTCGTCTTTCAGAAGAGTCTGAATGGTTTTGGCACAGCTGTCGCCTTTTCCGATACGGACCGCCATTCCATGGTTCATGAGGAACTGGGCATTGTCCTCCTCCTGCCCGGGAATGGCATCGAATACCGCCAGCGGAATATTGCAGGCCAACGCCTCCGAAACGGTAAGGCCGCCGGGCTTGGTGACAATCAGATTCGAAGCTTTCATATATTTTTCCACTTCTCTGGTAAATAACACCAGCTTGCACTTCTTTGGACAGTTCTCCATTTCTTTTTCAAATGCTTCATATAATTTTTCGTTCCGTCCGGTAATGATAATCATTTGGAAAGTTTCCGGCAGCGCTGCAATTTCCCGGAAAATAGGCAGGATATTATTCACCCCAAAACTTCCTGCCATAATCAGCACGGTCATACAATCCTGGTCCAGCCCCATCTCCTGCAGCAGTGCCTGCCGGTCTGCTTTTTCAAAAAAGACGTCGTGCACTGGAATTCCAAAGGGATATACCTTTTCTTTGGGGACATTCATATATTGCACCATTTGCTCCGCCATATCCTCACTGGAAACAATATAGGCATCCACATGGCTGGAAAGCCAGGCTTTGTGAGGGCCATAGTCTGTCATTACGCACAGCAAAGGGGCATTGAGTTTTCCGTCTTCCTTTAAATCCGATATCATCTCGGTTACAAAAGGATGAGTGGTGATAATGGCATCCGGCTGAAACTCTTCAATCACAGGGAAAAGGCGGCGGCGAAATATTCCGGAAAGTTTGGGGACCAAGTTGGAAAAATGGCTTTCCTGATTGGTGCTTTCATACAGCTTCCCAAACATTTTAGGCGCTTTGGTAGCCAGAAAATGATATCCATCACATACGGTTTTGTCCAAAATACTGCTGATGGTTTTCAGCGCATCCACTACCCGAACTTCCACACCAAGGCAATTATCCTGTAAATGCTTTTCAATGGCAACTGCAGCACGGATATGACCTCCGCCAGTTGCTGCTGTCAGAATCAATATCTTCATAGCCTGTCATCTCCCAATAAAAAATCTGGTTGGCTTCTATGGGCCAACCTGAACGCTTACGTGGATTTTCTTTTGTCTGAGTAATCTTATTATACCATATACGTCGGTTGACTTCCAGTATTCCCCATGAATTGTGATATTTTCCATGAAAAGTTTTCGGTTGTAATCAACCTGTAACTTTACATTTGAGGTCGAAAAAACTATAATAGAGAAGCAGATGGGATTTCAAAGCCAAGATCCCTATTATGGAATCGAATTGGAATCCTCTTTACAATGGATTTTCATTGACAACAGGAGGCTTTTTTTCATGTCTGGGACGAAACAGCAGCGAAAAAAAATCACTTTGACTCAAAAACAGAAAACGATTGCGATTATTGTTGCCGCCGTTGTGGTGGCAGCAGTGGCTATCGGTCTGGCAGTATGGGGAATTCAATCTTTGCTCTCCGGAAACGGAAATGGAGAGTCGTCAGAGGCTTCTTCCATCATGGAAAGCAGCGAGCTTTCTTCTGCGGAGCCTGAAGATCTAAAAATGGCTGACGGTGTGACCATCGCCGGTGTAGATGTATCCGGTAAAACGGAAGAGGAAGCACTGGCTTTGCTGAAAGATTCTGAGGACAGCATCATTGGCAGCTATAAGGTCACCGTTACGTATCAGAATGACTCCACTGTGATTACTGAAGACGATTTGGCCTTTACGTTCGACTTTACCAAAGCTATCGACGAGGCGGCGGCTTACAGCGAAACCATTTCTTCGCAGGGCTCTTCCACCCAAAAGAAAGACTTCCCCGTAGAACCTGAGGTTTCATATGAAAATGTAGAAACCAAGCTGGACGAGTTTACCAAAGGAATTGAAAAAGATCCCGTTGATGCAACTATTGTGTCTTTTGACTCTTCTACTGGGACATTTTCTTATGCAGACGGCAAAAACGGTCTGAAAGTGGATCATGACAAGTTGTATGAAGATGTTCTGGAGATTTTAAAAACCGATAAGGTTGGCACGGTAGAGGTTCCTACCGAAGTGGTGGAGTTTGACAAAACCAAGGCAGAAGTGGCCGCCCACATGCAGAAACTGGGCACCTTCAGCACCTATTCTACCAACACGGCTAACGGCAACCATAATATGAAACTGGCGCTGGCTGCCATGAACGGTACCATTCTGCAGCCCGGTGCTGTATTCTCCTTTAATGGAACCACTGGCGACACTACAAACGGTTCTCTGGGCTACCTTCCCGCCGGCGCAATCGTGGACGGCCAGTCAGTTCAGCAATATGGCGGCGGTATCTGCCAGGCCTCTACCACCCTGTATGGTGCTGTCATTCGCTCCGACTTGGAAATCGTCACCCGGTATAATCATCGGTGGCCTTCTTCTTACGTACCGATTGGACAGGACGCTACTGTAGATTACCCCAATCTGGACTTCCAGTTCCGTAACTCCACGGATTATCCTATTTACATTCAGGCTTGGATGAGCGGTACCAAGCTGACTGTTACCTTGTATGGCGATAAAGACCCCAGTTATGATTATATCGAGGTTACGTCCCAAAAAACCGGAACTATCCCACAACCTGCTGACGAAACAGTGCCTACCTCTGATCTGCCCGAAGGCCAAACCAAACTGAAGCGACAGGGTAACGCTGGTTCCAAGGCAACGGCTACTAAAATCTACTATAAGGATGGCCAGGTTGTCAAGACGGAGGCTCTGCCCTCTTCCGTTTATAGTCCGGTTTCCACCGTCTATTATATTGGTACAGGTTCTTCCGGTAGTTCTTCTACACCTAAGCCCACAGCCAAGCCGACTGCAAAACCTACGGCCAAACCCACAGCTAAGCCGACCGCAAAACCTACGGCGAAGCCTACTGCGAAACCTACAGCAAAGCCCACAACTACTCCAGAAACCAGTACGGAATCTGCTGAAGAAAATAACAGTGAATCTTAAAAACTGCCCCCGTCAAAATTTGGCGGGGGCAGTTTTCTGCACGAAAAATGGTTTTGGTTTCTGTATGATTTTCATAGTACAGGGGGTTGACTTTTTTCTGCTTTCCTGTAAAATGTAAGATATACTATTGTGACGACTGTAACCAGTCGAATCAGTTGCCGCTGTCATTTTTACGGTTTTTGGGTGCAGAGGGCTTTTTGGGTATGCCTATCTGCGATGGTATAAAATATGGCGGCCTGTCTGTTGAGAAAGGAATGGTCATAAGCAATGACGACTACTCCTAAAATCAGTGTCATTGTCCCCGTTTATAATGTGGCCTCTTATGTAGGAGAGTGCCTTTCCTCCCTGGTCCATCAAACATTTCGTGATTTTGAAATCATCGCCGTGAATGACGGTTCTACCGATGGTTCTCTCGCTGTTCTTCGCGAGTTTGAATCTTCCTATCCTTTTGTTCGTGTTCTTGACCAGCCTAACTCCGGCGTCAGCGCCGCCCGTATGGCTGGGCTTTCTCTTGCCCGGGGAGAATTTGTCGCCTTTGTGGACAGCGACGATTATGTGTCTGCCCGCTATTTGGAAGAATTGTATACTGCTATTTGTGATAACGATGCCGATATTGCCTGCTGTAACTACTACTTCCGGTTTGAGACAACCGGGTTAACGGTTATTTATCCCTGCTGCTGGAAAAGCGTCCTCAGCCGAGATAAAGCCTTACAGCGTCTTATGCGGGATTATTCGATTCAGGGATTTTTGTGGAATAAACTGTATAGGAAAACCCTTTTTACCGAGCATGAGATTCCCTTCCCGGCCATGTGTTTTGAAGATATGATTATGAATCGTGTTCTGTTTTCCTATGCCAGAAAAGTCGTTACGCTTCGCAAGACTCTGTACTACTATCAGCAGCGTCAAACCAGTGCTCTAAACACCATGACGCCTAAAAAAATTAACGACTTTTTCCGAATGTTGGTAATGACCCGTAAGCTTTTGGAAAAGAATGACGAATATAACAAGTTCCGGTTTAGCTATCATGTGTTGTGTGGCAAAACCACCATTTGTTCTATTTATTACATCATTCAAATGCATATGAACCACCATCAGGCTGCCGGCTTTTTGACGAACATAAAAAAAGTTCTTCGCTCTGTCCGAAGCTACGCCGGAGACGGTTTTGCTGCCGCTACCGATGTTTCTTTGGATGTGGTTGCTGCACCGGAAGCCGAAACCAATTTGTCTGCCCATTAAACTAAGCCCCGTTGCAACACTTGCAGCGGGGTTCTTTTGCCCTATAGGCCACTTTGATATACCATATAAGGAGGATTCCCCATGAACGATGGCTTTATTCGGCTGGGCGCTGCTACCCCAGCCATCCATGTAGCGGATTGTGATGCCAATGCAGAGGAAATCTGCCGCATTGCCCGTGAAGCTTGTCAGGCAGGCGTCAATATTCTGTGTTTCCCAGAGCTGTGTGTCACCGGCTACACCTGCGGAGACTTGTTTTTGGAACCCGTACTGCTGAAAGGCGCGGAAGATGCTTTATGCCGTATTCTCAAGGAAACCGCTGATTTACCGGTTTTGCTGGCTATTGGTGTGCCGGTTGAACATAATCATCAACTGTATAACTGTGCTGCATTTATACTAAATGGCAAACTTCTTGGTTTAATCCCCAAACGTAATATTCCCAATTATTCCGAATTTTATGAAGCCCGGCATTTTACGCCTGGTCCTGCGCTGGAAACCGTTGTTTATTGTGGGCATGAGGTCAATCTGGGCTACGACCTGTTGTTTACCTGTGATAACTTTCCCGGCCTGACTGTTGGCGCTGAAATTTGTGAAGATTTGTGGGTAGCCAATCCTCCCAGCACCCGACTGGCTATGAACGGCGCAACGGTGCTTTTGAATCTCTCTGCCAGCGACGAAACCATTGGCAAGGCCGCCTATCGCCGGGAACTGGTAAAAAATCAGTCCGCCCGTCTGCTGGCCTCCTATGTCTATGCTGATGCAGGGGTAGGCGAATCCTCCACTGACATGGTGTTTGCCGGTCAAGACCTGATTTGTGAAAATGGCGTGTTGCTAACCGAAAGCGAACCCTATTCTACAGGTTTTGTCTCCGCAGATGTTGATATTGAACGGCTGTGTCAGGAACGCCGCCGTATGAACACTTGGACAACTCCCGATGAGGACGACTTGTTATGCGAAGTTTCCTTTACGCTGCCGGAACTTTCTCTTCACGCACCGGAACGGGTTTTCCCATGCCTACCCTTTGTGCCTGCTGATACCGGCGATTTGGACCACCGCTGCCGGGATATTTTGGCTATGCAGGCTGCCGGTCTTCGTACCCGTCTGGCCCATACCCGCTGCGCTTGCGCTGTGGTGGGACTTTCCGGCGGACTGGATTCCACTCTTGCCCTGCTGGTAACCGTCCGGGCCTTTGATAGTCTGAATCTGCCCCGGACCGGAATTCAAGCTGTCACTATGCCTTGCTTTGGTACCACCAGCCGCACCCGCAGCAATGCCGAAAAACTGGCAGCAGAACTGGGTGTCTCCTTCTCTCAGGTAACCATCGGCAAAGCAGTAGAGCAGCATTTCTCCGACATCGGCCACGACCCGGACGTCCACGATGTGACCTATGAAAACTGTCAGGCCCGGGAGCGCACCCAAGTGCTCATGGACATTGCCAACCAGAAAAACGGTCTGGTCATCGGCACCGGCGACCTGTCCGAGCTTGCACTGGGCTGGGCTACCTACAACGGCGACCACATGTCCATGTACGGCGTGAACGCCTCGATTCCCAAAACGCTGGTTCGGTATCTGGTGCGGTATTGCGCCCTCACCGGCACCCCTGCTCTCCGGGAAGTGCTGGAAGATATCCTGGATACCCCGGTGAGCCCCGAGCTGCTGCCGCCGGTTGACGGCCAGATTGCCCAGAAAACGGAAGATTTGGTGGGCCCCTATGAGCTTCACGACTTCTTCCTGTACTATATGCTCCGCTTCCACTTTGCTCCGGGCAAAATTTACCGCATGGCCCAGCGTTCTTTCGCGGGCACTTACGATGACGAGACCATCAAAAAGTGGCTGCGCACCTTCTATCGCCGGTTCTTTATCCAGCAGTTCAAGCGCTCCTGCCTGCCCGATGGCCCCAAAGTAGGCAGTGTGACTCTCTCCCCCCGTGGGGACTGGCGTATGCCCAGCGATGCCTGCTCCAAGCTGTGGCTGGACGAAATCGACCGGCTGTAAGGGGGCGGGAACATGGAAATCACCCTGCGGATGGCTTCTTCTGCGGACGCGGAAAAAATGCTGGCCATTTATGCCCCCTATGTGGAGAATACCTCCATTACCTTTGAATATGTACCGCCTACCGTGGAAGAATTTACCCGCCGGGTGGAGCGGATTTTACCTCAATATCCGTGGTTGGTGTGTGAAGTGGACGGCGAAATTGCCGGATACTGTTATGCATCCGCCCATCATGAGCGCGCTGCTTTTCAGTGGGACGCGGAGCTTTCGGTCTATGTGGACAGTCGGTTCCACCGGCTGGGCTTTGCGTCCCGGCTGTATCGGGCCATTACGGCACTGCTGGCCGCCCAAGGCTATTATCGGCTGTATTCCCTCATCACCGTTCCCAATCCGGTGAGTGTTGGGTTTCATCAGGCCAACGGATTTTCCACTATCGCCACCTATCCCGCCACCGGGTACAAGCTGGGCGAGTGGCACGACATGATTGTTATGGAACGTCCCCTGCGTAAATTACAGGACGAGCCAGTGCCGCCGGTCTCCTGGCAGTCATTAGATCCGGAGTTCGTGGCGCTTTGTTTGTCGCCGAAAGAGAAGTAACAAGCAGTTCCTTCAGGAATCTAAATCATATTTATGTTAGGAGAGATGGCATTGGAAGAAAAACCGAAAAGCATTGAGGAGCTTATTGAATACTTGTCCACTGAAAAAGAGATGCAAATCTCTGAGGAGAATCAACTTGATTTGCAGAATATCGGATACTATCACGCATATAAGGGATATCGATATATCCGACAACCAACAAAGCGGATTGCTTTTCAATCTTTTGAGGAATTGCTCGCAATTTATCATTTCGATGCAGATTTGAAAGCGCTATTTTATCCTCATATCATGTTTATTGAAACTGCATTGAAAAATCGTGTCCTATCAGGAATTACACAGTCCGCCGGCTCCGGTAATTTTACAATCATATACAATCAACTACTGAATTCTCATAAAGATTTCCCCGATAACACAAATCAATTTAAGAACCATATAAAAAAGAGAATGGAATTGCGTGATCGGTTTTATCAGGTTCAGACAAATGCATATAGAAACGAAAATCGGATTGCCCAACACTATCTGAATCATGACAAAGCCCTTCCTATATGGGCTATTTTCGAGCTCATCAGTCTTGGAGAATTCGGAAACTTTGTACTATGCTTAAATAAAAACTGCCGGACTTCCATTTCAAGTGAACTGGGAATCCGTCCATGTGATGATTCTAACTCTCTTTTGTTGCAAAGATTGATTTTCGCTGTCAAAGATTTACGCAATGCCATTGCGCATGATGATATTATTTTTGATACTCGTTTTTGCAGAGGAAAAGTCGATCGTCAAGTAGGAACTGTCATCAAAAACTGTTTTTCTATTGAGGCTCCTACTTTTCAAACCATTACGGATTATCTGATTCTGATTTGCTATTTATTACATTTATTAGGAGCAGATTCCCAAAAGATCATGAATCTTGTTACTGAATATTCCAAGCTGACAGAAAAATTGCGGACACAAATCCCAATTGAAACATTTAATCGAATTATTTATACAGAAGCACCACAGCAAATCGATAAGCTTCAAAATTTTATAAAATAATTTGGCGTTTTCCTTGCATTTTTCTTTGCATTCCTGTATACTATAGTTGTGAATTGCAGTATGTCTCTACGGAGCATACTTAAAGGAACCGGATGCGTCCGGTTCCTTTTTTACATTTTAAAAGAATACAGTACCGATAGGTTCCACAATCGATTATCATTTTTTCAAGTGTACGATCAATCGTGTTAAAAAGTAAGTTTCGGAGGCAACCACCATGTATTTTCAGCGTCTGCGGGATTTACGGGAAGACCGGGATCTGCGGCAGCAGGATATTGCCGACCTGCTGCACATCAGCCAAACCGTCTATTCCCGCTATGAACGGGGTTTTCAGACCATCCCTGTTCCTCATCTGCTGGCGCTGGCTGATTTCTACGGCACCTCCACTGATTATCTTTTGGGGAGGACCTCTGTTCCCACTCCCTATCCAAAACAGAAGAAGCTATGAGAAAACCCGGAAGCACAAACTTCCGGGTTTTCTTATGTTTCCCCTAAAATAGCCACCGCCCGTTCCACATCTTCCTCTGTCAGGCCAATACAGGGGTCTGTCTGTACATGATGGGGTTTCAGCCGCAGCTTATGTAAATCCAAATCCTCCAATATCACATACTTCTTAACCTCTGGATGAGATTGCAGCCACAACAGGATTTCGTCCCCTTTTGTCAGGCTAAGTCTGGGAATCAGATAGCTCTTTTTTTCCGATAAATCATCCGTTTTATCCAGCAGCTTGATTCCGTATTTTTTCAAAAGTTCTGTCAACTGCTCAGCCTCTGAACGAATTGGCCGCAGATGATCATCCAGCCAGAACCGCCATCCAGAATGAAGCACCAATTCTGCCCCGGTCCGACGAACAATTTCACTCAGTAACTGTACTTTTTCCTCGTCAATCAGCTGTCCAGAAGCAATTTGTCTCTGGCTTCGAAAGTCTGAGTTCAACACCCCGTCTACATCCAAAAAAATAATCTTCACACGCTCTTTTCCCCCCTGAAAAATTTTGTAAAAATTACTCATGTTTGCTTTGACAAACCGGCTTATACAAACAGTTATACACCTCTTGTTTTCCACAGGTTGTTGAATCGATGTGGAAAAAGTTGTCGCTACTTTTCATAGAATTTTCTTGTTTGATTTAGCTAATTTATATAATTTTTAACTCTCTTTGATTCTTTTCGCCGTTGCATTGTGGAATTCCCATTTGTAAACACAGAAAACTCAAAAGCCCGCCTCCTATTGGCTTAACAGTGATAAGGAACTAAATCACTTATCAACTGTTAGCTGACGGTTTTCGGGTGCATACGAAACTCCCGTCTGATTCCTAACAGGAATTAGGCGGGAGTTTTTCTTCTTAACAGAGCCAATATTGGAGGATAGCATTATGAAAACATTACTTTCCTGTGAATTTAACATGGATACCGGCTGCGTTGAACTAAGATATTCTGACGGCAGCATGATTTCTATTAACTGTACCGCTGTTGAGGATGAGGTGGCAAATAGCCGTTTCCAGCGGTCTGAACTGGACTGGCTCATCTACAACGATCCGCTGTCCTATGCGGAATTGATTTTGAATGGCAATCCGGAAGAATATCTGCGAACCGTAACGGAGGCTCCACAGTTAGATTTCGATTGATAAGCAAAGCCGCCAGAGGCACATCCATGCGATGCTGCTTCTGGCGGCTTTTTTACATTTTGTCAATCAAAGCAAACACTACGGCTTGTTGCTCTTCACTCAATCTCGACCATCGTTCCAGCAGCTTCCTTTGTGAATCAGTCAGAGTAACCGGTGAATCTTCTTCTGCGAATAGCTGAGAAAGCGTGATGCCAAAAGCCATGCAGATTTTTTCCAACGACGGAATAGTGGGAACCATATTCTTGCGATACCATGAGGAGATCGTAGATTGAGGCAAACCAGAGCGTTCTGCAAGCTGATACTCCGTCCAGCCTCGATCCTCTCGATATGCGGTTATGGCAGAGAGAATATCCTTCACTTGCATCACCTCTTTGCTTGTGTTCTTCGTAAATTATACTTTTGTTTATCGTTGCCTTTTAATCATTTTAATCGTATAATTTTAACGATATACACAACTATAAAGAGTTGATTGCAATGAGCAGGAAGAGTTGTTTCTTTATTGGACATAGAGAATCATCGGAAGAAATTTATCCATCACTTTACGCCGCTGTTGAGACGCATATAATCCGCTACGGTGTTACTGAATTTATTGTTGGTCGTTATGGATGTTTTGACGGTCTTGCGGCAAAAGCCGTAAAAACCGCAAAACAAAACCATCCAGAAGTCGAACTGACCCTATTGTTACCTTACCATCCAGCAGAGCGCCCTATTCCTGTACCAGATGGGTTTGACAGCACTTATTATCCTCCAGGCATGGAAAGCGTACCCCGCAAGGTTGCCATTGTTCGGGCAAATCGGTATGTGGTCGATCATACCGATTTCCTCATTGCCTATGCGTGGCATCCCGCCAGCAATGCAAAAGATCTTCTCGAATATGCAAGGAAGAGAGAGGGCAAGGGGTTAATCCAGGTAACAGCCTTACCACATAATGATTTCAGGTAAATCAAACACAACAAGGTAAACTCTCTCGATGGATTACATCTAAAAGAACCTGTAATTATGCCGTTCCCGCAGTATAGCAAACACCTATGCGTTATCCGTTAGATTTTCCGAAAATTTTCTTCATATCCGTGTAGTTATATTGCTGTTACAGAATTTTCCTGTTATAATATTGAATGCGTTTATTCTACATGGATGGTGTCTCAATTATGTCAGTTAGTTATAAAAAGCTTTGGAAGTTGCTTATTGATCGTGACATGAAGAAAAAGGACTTGCAGCGCCTGTCTGGTGTCAGTCCGGCATTGATCGCTAAGTTAGGCAGAAATGAAAATGTTTCCACCGAATCTTTGGTTAAAATTTGCACGGCGCTTGGCTGCGATATAGGCGATATTATGGAAATAACCCCCAGCAAAGAGGCGGGAGCAAATCTGGAATAACAGAAAATGGAGGATGGCTACGATGCCGGCAGGGATAGATCAAAAAGTCGAAATTTGGAAGAACAAATTACTTGATTTAGGAAAGCGGAATCGTCTTATCAATTATCGTGAAACGAAGCGGTCTACGCTATCTATCAAGACTCCCGAAATTTTTGAGCTTTGGGAGAGTTTTGTGGAGAATGACAATCCATTGGAATTCCCATATTATCGTGAACCCCAAGAAGAAACGGACGTGGAATATGATATTGACAACGGTTTCCTTACATCTTCTGATGTAACAACTAATCAGAACGTAAAAGAGTTGCAGCGAACTCTGAGAAATCTCCGAAATAAAGCGAAAATGGCGATAGAAGAACAGGGCATAAATATCCTGTACTTGGCCTTTGGCTTTTTGAAATGGACTGAAGCTGATTATAGTACCGAGCAAATCGTATCACCGCTTTTGCTTGTCCCTGTCAGTCTGACTGTAGAGTCCATTTCCTCTCCGTTTGTGTTGCAAATGACCGATGATGAAATTGTGGTAAATCCGGCATTAAAGTACAAGATGGAGAACGATTTCGGATTGACCTTCCCAGAATTTGATGAAGATCTCGGGTTACAAAACTATCTGAATGCAGTTCAGAAAGCGGTAAAAAACAACAACTGGACGGTAACGCCTGAAGTTGGACTCAGCCTGTTCTCTTTCTTGAAAATCAATATGTACAGCGATTTGGCCAGAAACAAGGAAAATGTTGTTTCCAATCCTATCGTGCGTACAATCGCAGGAGATACTTCTGCAGCACAACACATCCCGGAAGAGCTCAATGACTATGACTTTGACAAAAAGCTAAAGCCCGTTGATGTGTTTCAGGTAGTGGACGCAGATTCCAGCCAGCAAGAGGCAATTCTGTGTGCAAAAAAAGGTGTTAGTTTTGTTTTGCAGGGACCTCCCGGAACAGGTAAAAGTCAGACAATCACCAATATTATTGCAGAATGCTTAGCTGATGGGAAAAAGGTGCTGTTTGTATCCGAAAAGATGGCCGCACTGGATGTCGTACACAAGCGGTTGACCTCAGCCGGATTGGACGATTTTTGTTTGGTTCTGCATAGTCATAAAGCAAATAAAAAAGCTGTACTTGAGCAGTTGCGAAAAGCACTGAGCCTTGCTCGCAACAAAGCGCAGTTGAGCGATGAAGCATATATGAAACTGGAGACGCTGTACCAAGATAAAGAAAAGCTGAACCAGTATGCGGAACAGATTTTCGAAACAGTTAGTCCGCTCAATATGACAATCTATCAAGTCAATGGAACGCTTGCCGAACTTGATGATTACCCAGATGTTATATTCAGCATACCAGATATCCGTAGCACTTCTGCTGAACAGTATCGTCGGTATTTATATGTGCTCAACGCTTTTAAGAACACAATCGGGAAAATGTCGGAAGACTTTAATGGTAATCCTTGGCGTGGATCGATTGTACCGGTTGTCACAAATGAGCTGCGGCATGATGTGAGCGCACGATTTCCTGCACTTGCCAGCAGTCTTAGCAGGTGCGCTTCTCAAGCAAACGATATTTTTTCCTCAGTATATTTGACTTTTGAGCATTCTTATGAAAATCTGAAAAAAGGAATAGATTTGCTGGCAGTTGCCAAAAAATCTCCCGGCATTCCTTATAGTTGGATATCAGAACCTAATGTTATATCGTTATTTAACGGAATTTCGGTATATGAAGAAAAAACATCGGGCTTTGCCAGAAAACTTACTGAACTGCAATCCCAGTATGCAGTAATCAATGGACAGGGAATCTGCGAACTGGAACCTCACACTTTTGCCGATTTGGACAGTGTGGAAAAAATCTGCGGTGCCAAAGAGATGCTTTCCAAATGTGCAGAGGGTGTTCCGGAACTTTTACGGATGCAGCAGCAGGCTGAAGATTTGGCGCTCATTCAAAATGAACGCCAAATAGCTGAAGGACAAGCACGGACAATCAATGCAATAAAAGGACAAATTTCTCAAGACTTTGCCGAGGGCATCTTTGATATTGATTATAAGGTTGTTTTGTCTCGTTACCATGAAGCCTATAGCTCTCTGACAAACGCTCTCCAAGAAAATTATTATCCAGGTATCAGCGTTGTTTCCCGACCAGATGATCTGCTCCCTGAGCAATGGATTCAAGCAGAAAACCTAATCCAGTTAAGCAGTGATGCTCAAACATATGAACAAAGAAAGGAAACCTTCCAGCAGAAAGCGGCAGAGCTCAAGAAGCTGTATGATGTAATTTCCGCTACTGAGGAACAGTTGACGTCAAATGCTGATCAGCTGGTTACTTTTGAAGCACTGGAAGCAGAGCTGCAAAAATTGCACGCAATTATTGCCGGGAACAGTGCAATGTCGGCGATTGACACAGGAAAGCTGATTGAAGCTTGCAGAAAGGAACTCTTAGGCGCACAGCAGAAAGCGGACAAAATTCATTCCATGCAATCTGACTTGCTTCAGAATTTTGAAAAGGAAGTTTTGGGTGTCAATTATCAGGAAATGCTGGTTCGATATAAGTTGCAGTATACCTCTATTTTGAAATATGTGAGGGGCAGCTACTATGCAGATCAGCGACAAATGAAACTTTTGTACAGAAACGTTTCCCAGAAAATCGATGACAAAACCATCATTGCTGCATTGACAACATTACAGGATATTGGGCAAACCCGAGAGGACATGGGATGTGAATGCAAGAATTTGATGGAGGCATTTGGGGATAGCTTCCAATATGAAGATACCGATTTTCAAAACATCAGCATGGTGCTGGACACATATGCCAATCTTCTGGAAGCAATTCGCCTTGTGTCAGATATGATGGAAATTGTACAGGATTTTGATCCGGCAGACAGCGAACTGGCAGAAAAATACGGCGTCTGGTATAAAGGAATTGATACTTCCTGGGAACTCGTGCTGCTTGCACTGCAAAAAACTGCAGATTTTCGCCAGAAAATCCGAAACGAGGTAACTGTATTCCAACCATACTACAAAAATGACACCGAAGAGCTTTCCGAACACGCTGTAATAAAGGTGTTGCTTGCGTTGAGACAGTTAGACGCCGAAAGAGAAAAGTGTAATGTTGTATGTCCCCACTTCATATTCGTATTTGATGCCGTATTTGAATATGAAAACACAGATTTTAAGCTGGTAGATGCACTTTTAACAACATACACCGCATTTATCCAGGCGCAATCCATTCTTGTCGATATGGATGCCATGATGCAGGAGTTGAATCTGCAGGAAGCTGATCTCCGTGAGCAGTACGGTTTCTTTTACGAAGGCATGGCCACATCCTGGCAAGACATACGAGATGCCCTTGACTGGACTATCGAATTCAAAAAAGAAATTGACAAATATCAGCCCAATGACGAGTTTGTCAAGTGCATTTGTTCTGGCGGCGAAATCATAAAGAAATGCGGCACATATCAAGAAACGATAGCCAATGCACTCCGAGAAACAGACAAGGACTTTCAATGGTTCCTCAGTCTATTTGGAGAGCCAGAGCTGTATGCCCAAATGGATCTTCAGGTGTTGGCAAATCGTATTCAACGCTGTGCCAATGGTTTGTTTTTGCTGGAAGAGTGGATTGATTTTGTCAATGCCAGGAAAGATTGCGAAAAAGAAGGTCTTTTCGAATATGTTCAACAAATCGAAGAACAAAAAATCAAACCATACCAAATTCTCCCTATCTTCCAGAAGCGATTCTTCCGCCTGTGGCTGGATGCGGTATTGCCGGAGTATCCCGCTGTCCTGAATTTCAGACGATTGAATCAGGAAAATACGATTCGTGAATTTTGTGAACTGGACAGGATGCAGTTTGAGATTGCAAAAGCACGAATCAAGAGCAAACTAATCAACGATCTGCCTTTGCTGGACAAATTCACAAGCGGCATGGACGAGGTGGGAATACTCAAACGTGAGCTCGGCAAGCAGAGAAAGATCATGCCCATCCGCAAATTATTCCGTCACATTCCGAATCTTTTGCTGGTACTAAAGCCTTGCCTGATGATGTCTCCGCTGTCTGTTAGCCTTTTTCTGGAAGCAGATACCTATCAATTCGATACCGTTATATTCGATGAGGCATCCCAGGTATGTACGGAAAACGCAATCGGCGCAATTGCTCGTGGCAAACAAGTAGTCATTGCTGGTGACAGTAAACAGCTGCCGCCGACAAGCTTTTTCTCTGCGTCCACTTCGGATACAGACGATTACGATACGGACGATGAAGAGGATGACGACAGTGCTGCTTATGAATCCATCTTGGATGAAGCGAATCTATTGCCGGAACGTACACTTTTGTGGCATTACCGCAGCCGTCATGAACATCTGATTGCTTTCTCGAATGCAAAAATTTATCACAATAATCTGATCACGTTCCCTTCTAATGTGGATCGGGTTCCAGATAATGGTGTAGAGTACTTTTATGTAAAAGAAGGCTTCTATGATCGTGGCGGAAAAAAAGGAAACGTGCCGGAGGCAAAACGGGTTGCTGAGTTGGTATTTGAGCACTTCAAAAAGCATCCCAATCGTTCACTGGGGGTAATTGCGTTTGGTGAAGTGCAGCAACAGGCCATTGAAACAATGCTTCGAGAAATGCGCTTGAGAAATCAGCAGTATGAGCGTTTCTTCAACGAAGAAAAGGAAGACGCTTTCTTCATCAAAAACCTTGAAAATGTTCAGGGTGACGAGCGTGATACCATCATTTTTAGTGTTGGATATGCCAAAGATGCTGCAGGTGTGTTCCGCATGAATTTTGGCCCCCTCAGCAAATCTGGAGGTGAGCGCAGACTGAATGTAGCCATAACACGTGCGAAATACAACGTCAAGTTGGTAGGATCAATTCTGCCCACCGACATTGATGTTGATCGTGTTTCCGCTGAAGGACCGAAACTTCTGCGCTCTTACATCGACTTTGCTATCAATGGAATCGATTCTTTGCAGCGTGAAGTGACAGAAAGTGATATTGTACAGCACGATTCACCTTTTGAAAAAGCGGTGTATGACTTCCTTGATCGCAAAGGCTACAAGCTGGCCACGCAAGTAGGATGCTCTGGATACCGGATAGATATGGCGGTAAAACATCCCACAATTAGCGGTCAGTATGTTCTCGGTATAGAATGCGACGGAGCAGCATATCACTCTGCCAAAACAGCCCGAGAGCGTGACCGTTTGAGGCAAGATGTTTTGGAAAATATGGGGTGGAAAATTTACCGCATTTGGTCCACGGATTGGATCAAAGATCCGGTTACGGAAGGAAATCGTCTGATTGAAGCCATCGAGGATGCTCTAAAAAACTATGGAATTGATGAACCCGTGTCTTCCAAGGTGGAAGTCGATGCCGAGGACTTTGTTTCTTTAGAAGAAAAGGCCGTCTCTATAGAAGACATAGAAAATCCTTATGGCTTTGAAGAGGAGCAACAGGTGTCTTTTGCACATCTTTCCCGCAACAGCAGCGGTTATCTGTCCGGAGCTGATTGCATTATGGAAATCGTGAACAGGCTTTACCCTGTCCATTATGATTTGATTTGCCAGCACCTTGCCCCTCTGCTCGGAAACACAAAAGCAACAGTTAAAGTAAAGAGGGAGGTAGATTATCAGCTGCAACAACTGGGTAAAAAGCTGATTCGCAAAGGAGACTTCTTTTTCCCTGCTGGATATACAAAAGTCTCTCCTCGTGTTAATAGCCGAAAAATCAATCATATATCCACCGAGGAATTGGCGGAAGCGATGTACAGGGTTCTGAGCAAGAGCGTTGGACTAACAAAAGAGCTTCTTTGTGCGGAGACTGCACGTGCGTATAATTTCCACCGAATGACCCAAAATATTACTTCTGCAATCAACGAAGCCTTTGAACTGTTGGTAAAACAAGAACGAATTGAGATTATCGAAGGAAAAGTAAGTATCTCCAAATAACAGCAAAGACAAAACTCAACTATCTTGCTTTCATCCAGGGAGCTATATCATGCTTCAAGTATGATTACAGAATCCTTGGGAAGATTATGCCTTGGAGAAGTTTGCAGATGACGGATTGCTTGTTTTGCAAATTTCTTGCTTACCGTCGTATCCCATTCCGCCAGCCGGATGATCTCCGTTGTTTCGGTCTCAAAATCAAACGAAACCTCACCCCATTCGCCGTCGTTGTCCACCTGATACAGGTAGACAGCGGCGGCGATTTTCTTTTTGCGTTTGGTCTGGGATTTGCGTTTTAGGCGAATTATGTGAAGCACTCCGGCTTCTGTCAGCAGACAGGCCAAGTGTTCCACAGCTTTGCGGTAGGCCCGTTCTGCACCACTGGCTGTGCTGCCCTCAAAGAGGACTGCCAGTTCTTCAAAGGTCAGTCGGGTGCTGATGGGACTGACCCTACCACAGGTCATACAGATGGCGTTTCTCTTTTCCAAAAGTGTCTGCTCCCGGTAATTCAGCTTTTCAAACGCTTCTCGGACAGCTTCAGCCTGGATGCCGTTCCATAGAATCTCCGCATAGTCCCAATGGTCATCCCGGCTGACATCCTCGCCGGTTTCTTCGCTGTCCTCATCCTGAATGGTCTGATAAAACGGAACACGGCTGCGATTTTGCTTGGCCAATGCCAAAAACTTTGCTGCGGTTTCCTCGGCACAGCCGTTTTTCTGGGCATATTTTTGGATCGCCGCCTGTTCAGACTGACCGGATTGATTATAGAGCCAAGCAATCCCGCGCACAGCTTTGTACTCATCCACATTTTCAAAGGAACCGGCCTCTTCCTGCATCCGGCAGGTCAAAAGGGCGTTCCCGATAAAATGGTAGGCATAGGTCAGGAAATCTGCCCCTTGTGCGGGATCGTATTCCCGGAGACAGTCCAACATGGCAAGCACACATTCCATTTTGTAGTCCAAAAAGTGTTCCGGGTCATAGCGATCCAGCCCTTCCCGCAGCAGGAAACGGCGAACACGACTATTAAGCCGATTTTCGTAATGGTGCAGGAAAAAGGAAAGCCAGCACAGTTCTTGGCTCTGCACAGCCTTGATAATATAATCATTCAGATTTTGATGGACAGGCGGTTCCGGGTCAAGCTGAAAGATGCGTTCCACTTCCCGCATGGTCAAGCCCTTGGGTTCCGTCAGGAAGCTGTATTTGGCACAGTAGCTGGACAGCTCCCATGTCCACGCTGTATCCATATTCCCTCACCACCTTTCAGATGTTTCGCAGCTTATTTCTTTTGTACTGCTTCCAAAAGTGCCTGCTGGGTCATTTCCTGCTCATAGACAGTGCTGGCATAACGCTGATCTGAAAGCGCACGAAGCATCTTATCTTTTGCCAGCTTTTTCATAGCTGCTGCCGTTTCTTCATCCAACTTTCCACGGCGGGTGCTTTGCAGGATGGTGTTCATCCGGCGGGTATAAATCGCCTTGATAGGATGATCGTCTGCAAGCTCCCGCTGCTCCCGGCCTCTCAGATTGCCGATTTGTCGGCACGTCCGTCCCCGCTGGTCGCCGGGAGCCAGACCGCCGCAGTATTTGGTGTGCCGTGCGTCAATGGTGAGAAACCATCTGCCGCAGATGGGGCATTTCTTGGGTGCATGGCCCACGCAAAGCCCCTCAAACAGATCGGAACGGAACATTCCCACAAAGGAGACATAGTGCATCCGCTTGACCAGCTGCGGCTCCGTCTTGCCGGGCCGAATAGCGGATACATACTGCACCGAAGCATTGGTCAAGGTCATCCAAGCCGGGTTATCCAGTGACAAAGTTGGCTCGCCTTTGAAGAACTGTCCGAACATTGCCGCATAACCGTCTGGGGTACGGTCATAGCCCGGTTCATTCAACCGCTCTGCAAATTTCGTCAAGGCTTCCTTGTACTGCCCCAGAGAATAACTCAAATGCCCCAGCACCTGCGCTATTCGGACGAGCATGGTTGCCTTGCTGTGCTGACCAGTCAAGGCACAGATCAACTGCTCCTGCTGAGTGAGCCGTAAATAAGCCTTGGCGTCCTCCATATATTTTTCGGAAAAGATGGCTGCAAGTTTTTGTTCAAAATAGCTTCGATTCAGGCGGGAGAACGGTGGCGTAGCCTGTAAAAAGGAGATGATCTCGCCAGCGGCTT
>OBYM01000131.1_pt1 | contig 50318 bp, 46 predicted proteins | sample 1538191 | NCBI WGS metagenome assembly OBYM01 (sample SAMEA2580165, study PRJEB22360) | human gut metagenome | biome: human gut; feature: human-associated habitat; material: faeces | place: Denmark | collected 2008/2010 | reverse complement strand
GTCCTTGGCCGCGGCGGGGGCACCTCCCCCCCGGCAGCCGCCACACATCCGTCAAAGACCGGCAGGTGAAATCCGCCTCGATCCCGCTGGTGTGAACTTGGATGGTATGCCATCCGGCAGCTCTGGCCCCCGTTAACTCCTGGGGGACACCGCTGACCAACCAAATTTTTTGAGGGAAATGGGCTGCCAATTCTCCGCGACGGTAAATTCCTTCTCCGGAAGAACCTGCCAACTCCACCTTACCAGTGACCACCCGGCCCTGAAAAAAACTGTCCAAGTACAGCTTTGGCAACAGCTCCGTCAAATAGAGAAACCCCTCCGCCAACAGATAATTGTGGTAGCCCTTATAGGCGCAAAGAGCCAGCGTTGCAGCAGCATCCGGATAGACGCGGTACTGCCGGGGATTCAAAAAGTCCTGCCCAGCATCTGGAGGAATTGACTCAGCCAGAGTACCTAAAAACCCCCAGAAAATCGCTTTTCTCAATTTGCCCCTCCCCTTTCCGAGATGCTCCCCGCAGGAGCGCTCTTACGGATCAATGGTGGAACAACCGGATGCCGGTAAAGGCCATGGCGATTCCATATTTATCGCAGGTCTCAATCACATTGTCATCCCGGATGGAACCGCCGGGCTGGGCGATAAATTCCACGCCGCTCTTATGGGCCCGCTCGATGTTGTCGCCAAAGGGGAAGAACGCGTCAGAGCCCAGGGCCACGCCAGTCATGCCGTCCAGCCAAGCACGGCGCTCTTCCCGGGTAAACACCTCGGGCTTCTCGGTGAAGAACTGCTCCCAAGCGCCATCGGCCAAAACGTCCATGCACTCGTCGCCAATGTAAACGTCGATGGTATTATCCCGGTCAGCACGGCGGATACCCGGCTTAAAGGGCAGGTTCAGAACCTTGGGGCACTGGCGCAGATACCAGTTGTCAGCCTTATTGCCAGCCAAACGAGTGCAGTGGACACGGCTCTGCTGGCCTGCGCCAACACCAATGGCCTGTCCATTCTTCACATAGCACACGGAATTGGACTGGGTGTACTTCAGGGTAATCAGGGAGACGATCAGATCCCGCTTTGCCTCCTCTGTGAGGGTTTTATTCTGGGTGGGCAGGTTCTGAAGCAAGCTGTCGTCGATCTTCAACTCGTTGCGACCCTGCTCAAAAGTGACGCCAAACACGTCCTTGTGCTCCACCGGAGCGGGTTTGTAATCGGGGTCAATCTGCACCACATTGTAGCTGCCCTTGCGCTTCTCCTTGAGGATCTCCAAGGCTTCCTCCGTATAACCGGGAGCAATGACGCCATCGGACACCTCGCGCTTCAACAGAAGAGCGGTCTCCTTGTCGCACACGTCGGACAGAGCAGCCCAGTCACCGTAAGAGGACATGCGGTCAGCACCCCGGGCAGCAGCATAGGCACTGGCTAAGGGAGTGAGCTCCAGATCATCCACAAAGTAGATCTTCTTCAGGGTGTCAGAGAGGGGCACATACACGGCAGCACCGGCAGGGCTGACATGCTTAAAAGAGGCCGCTGCGGGCAGGCCGGTGGCTTCCTTCAGCTCCTTGACCAGCTGCCAGCTGTTCAGGGCATCTAGGAAGTTGATATAACCGGGCTTGCCGTTCAAGACGGTGACAGGCAGCTGAGAGCCATCCTGCATGAAGATACGGGAAGGCTTCTGATTGGGGTTGCATCCATATTTCAAAGCAAGTTCATTGGCCATGATTCTCTCTTCCTTTCTGAAAAATCACTGGTTTTTGTTGACGATACGGGTATCGGTCTTCCCTGTGGTCAAGTCGATGGTGCGCACAAACAAGGACACCTTATTGTCCCCGTTGAGGTTCTCCCACAGAGCTGCGGTGAACTGGTCGATGTCCCCTTCCAGCTTCACCGGAGTGGGTTCCCCTTCATAGGAGGGAATGGGATTGCCGTCGCACTTGTAGGTGTGAATGAAGTGTCCCAAACCGGCCTTGGGCTCGTACTCAAAGAAGAACCGCTGGGCCATCTCCGGGTCGCCGTCCGTACTCTTCAAAATGGACAGCTTATAGGTGAAGCTGCCCTCTCCCCGCTCCACAATACCGGAGATACGAGGAGTATAGTTGGGGCCGTCAGGCTCAAAAGTCCGGGTGCGCAGGGCATCCTCAAAGGTTTTGCCCTCTTTCATAAAGTCATAGATGGTGTCGGTCTGATCGCCGTTGGTGACGATGGTCGCCTCACCCAACACCCGCACCGGGGCGTAAATCACCAAAGAGGGGTCGGACAGCTTCGCCGGATCAAACGCCTGGGTCCGAATGCCCTCTCCGTCCTCCACAAACACGCGGTTGCGGCTATTCTCGCTTCTGCCCATGATGAAGTAGGCAATCACAGCGCTCTTTCCATCGGCGCTCTGGCCGATAACAATTCCTCTGCCGGGATAGCTGTTCCCCGCCAAATCCTGCTTGATATCCACTGGTTTCAACGCTTTGCGCTCCTCTCTATTCCCGTTTATTCTGCGATATGCACAATGCCGTTCTGGACGGTGAGCTTCCCCTGACAGAACAGGGACACCGCCTTGGGCAGCAGAATCCACTCAGCCTCTTCCATCACCCGCTTTTGGAGGACCTCCGGGGTATCCCCCTCTTTTACCTCCACTGCCTTCTGCAGGATGATGGGTCCGCCGTCACAGACTTCGTTGACAAAGTGCACGGTGGCTCCGGTGACCTTGACGCCACGGGCCAAAACAGCCTCGTGGACGTGAAGCCCGTAATACCCCTTCCCTCCAAAAGAGGGCAGCAGTGCCGGATGAACATTGATAATCCGATTCCGGAAGGCCTCCACAAAGTTGTCCCCGGTGATGGTCAGGAAGCCCGCCAGCACCACCAGTTCCACACCCCGCTCTTTCAATGCGTCAATGAGAGCCTGGCTGTAGGCATCCACATCGGGATAGTCCTTGCGGCGCAGCGTAATGGCCTCAATCCCGGCCTTGTTAGCACGCTCCAAGGCGTAGGCGTCAGGGCGGCTGGAGATGACCACACGGAGCTGGCCTCCCACAATCTCTCCGACCTGCTGAGCGTCAATGAGCTTCTGCAAATTGGTGCCCCCGCCGGACACCAGGACGCCGATGTTTAGCACAACACGACCCCCTCATCACCGCTGACCACTTCACCCAGGACAACAGCCTCTTCTCCAGCAGCGGTGAAAGCGTCCAGAGCAGCCTGAGCGGTCTCTTTGGAAACTGCCACGCACAGGCCCACGCCCATATTGAAGGTGTTGAACATATCCCGCTCCGGAATGCTGCCCGCAGCCTGGATCAGATCAAAGATGGGCAGCATGGGAACTGCGCTCTTCTCAATCTTGGCGGTCATGCCGTCCTTGAGCATACGGGGGATATTCTCATAGAAGCCGCCTCCGGTGATGTGGGACACGGCCTTCACATCTGCTGCGGCAATGGCTGCCAGCAAAGACTTGACATAAATGCGGGTGGGAGTGAGCAGTGTCTCTCCCAAGGTAGCGCCCAAGTCCTCATAGCGCTCTGCCAGAATGCGCCGGTCGGCCTCGTCATCAGCACCGATACCGAAGACCTTCCGCACCAGGGAGAAACCATTGGAATGAACGCCGGAAGAGCGCACACCCAACAGCACGTCCCCTGCCTGAAGCCGGGAACCGTCGATAATCTTCTTCTTATCCACAATGCCCACAGTGAAGCCTGCAAGGTCATAATCCTCCGCAGGCATCATGCCGGGATGCTCGGCTGTCTCGCCGCCAATGAGGGCGCCCCCGGTCTGGACGCAGCCTTCCGCCACGCCTGCCACGATCTGGGCAATCTTCTCAGGGAAGTTCTTCCCGCAGGCAATGTAGTCCAGGAAGAACAGGGGTTTTGCTCCGCAGCACACTACGTCGTTGACGCACATGGCCACCGCGTCGATGCCAATGGTGTCATGCTTGTCCAAAAGCATGGCAATCTTCAGCTTGGTGCCCACACCATCGGTACCGGACACCAGCACAGGCTCCTCCATACCGGAGAGATCCGGCGCAAACAGACCGCCAAAACCGCCGATTCCCGAAACCACCCCGGGGATCACCGTGCGCTTGACGTGCTCTTTCATCAGTTCAACGGACTCGTACCCCGCGGTGACGTCTACGCCCGCGGCTTTATAGCTGTCGCTGTAGCTTTTCATCGTGTTACCACTCCCAAACTAGATTGTCGTTCAAATGGCCCAGCTGCCGTTTTCAAAGATCTTCACCGAGCTGCCATCCTTGGTGTAGCCGGTGATGAACAGGTCCTTGCAGCCGATCATAAAGTCCACATGGATGATGGAATCATTGATACCCCGGGCTTTCAGCTCTTCACTGGACATATCCTCAAAGCCGGGAACCACCTCATTAAAGCCTCTGCCCAAAGCCACATGGCATGCAGCATTCTCGTCAAACAAGGTGTTGTAAAACAGGATCCCCGTCTGATAAATGGGGGATTCCACAGGGACCAGAGCCAGCTCGCCCAACATGGCAGCGCCCTCGTCCATGGCGATCATCTTCTCCAGCAGTTCCTGGCCCTGCTCCGCTTTGCAAGACACAGCTCTGCCGTTCTCAAAGTCAACAGAAAAATGGTCAATCAAGTTTCCCTGATATGAAAGGGGCATGGAAGAAACCAAAGTGCCCTCGCACCGGCCCCGCATGGGAGAGGTAAACACCTCTTCCGAAGGCATGTTCGGATTGTAGAAGGTTCCGTCAGGCAGCGTGTCTCCACCGCCATGCCACTGGGCTCCGGGGATCAGCCAGCACTTGAAATCGGTGCCATTGGGGGCCTGGTAGTGAAGATAGTCCAGATTCAGAGCGTTGAGCTTCTCGCACTGAGCTGCCAGCCGTGCATTATGTGCATCCCACTCTCCCATGGGGTCATTGTCCTCGCTCACCCGCACGGTCTTGAGAATGGCATCCCACAGCTTCTCCACCGCAGTGCTGACACGCTCCTGAGGAAAGACCTTCTTCGCCCACTTTTTAGAGGGCACTGCCACGATGGTCCACTGGTATTTGTTGTCCATGGCCTCGCGGAAGGGTTTGAACACCTTGGCCCGGGCTCCGTTGGCCTTCTGCAGTTTTTCCACGTTGACACCCTTTAAGCCGTCCGGATCCTCAGAGGAAATGTGGATCATGGCAGGAAGGGTGTCCACATAGTGCTGCCAGCGGGCCTTTTCCCACTCCTCCGCCTGGGACAACTGGGTAACGGTCTCATGGCGATACTTTAGCTTGGAGATTACCTGGTCCCCCCATTGCATTTCCACCCATTTGGCGCCGGCCCGGTAGGCCTCTTCGGCCACCATCTCAGCAAATTCAAACTGCTCCACCTGGGCGTAAATGACACAGCCCTGGCCCTTTTTGATGTTCACGCCCCGGCGCACTGCCAACTGGGCATACTTCCGCATGACTGATCTCTTCATGGACGTTTCCCCTTTCCCGCCCCACAGAAAAGGGGGCGAATCCAAACTCACGGCCTACACTTACAGCTCGTTGACCTTCTCCTGAAGCGCGGCATTCTTCTTGGCCACGCCTTCCGCCATATCCTGCTTCATCTGCGCCAACTGACCAGCCAATCCCTCGTCGGACAGGGCCAACATCTGGCATGCCAGAATAGCAGCGTTGTCCGCGCCGTCAATGGCCACAGTGGCTACAGGAATACCGGAGGGCATCTGCACGGTAGCGAGCAGAGCGTCCAGACCATCCAGTGTGGAGGACTTCACCGGAATACCGATAACCGGCAATGTGGTGTGAGCCGCCAGAACTCCCGCCAGGTGAGCCGCTTTTCCCGCTGCGGCAATGATGACGCCAAAGCCGTTGTCACGCGCAGTCTTGGAGAACTCTGCTGCCGCGTCCGGGGTCCTGTGAGCGGACATAACCCGCACCTCCACCGGAATGCCAAACCCCTTCAGCCGCTTGATGGCCGGAGCCACTGTGGGGAAGTCACTGTCACTGCCCATGATCACCGCTACTTTTTTGCTCATTGATAGATCCCATCCTTTCCGAATCTTTCCAAAACAAACGGGCGCCACAACAGGTGGTGCCATACAGAAAAAGTATACACTGATTTTGGAAAAAGCGCAAGGTTTCGCTCTCATTCCCCAACAAAAAAGAAGAACAGGCTACTGCCTGTTCCTCAAAATTTCTTCACAGCGTCTTTTCGATCCTGAACAGATGGCTCCGTTCCGGCAAACATACTGGTACATCCGCTTACCCCGCGATGGCGTTGCCTGTGTAAAGCTGGTAGTATCTCCCCTGTTCTGCAATCAGCTGGTCATGGGTCCCCCGCTCGATAATGCGGCCCTGCTCCAGCACCATGATACAGTCGGAGTTCTTTACTGTGGACAGCCGATGGGCTATGACAAAGGTAGTCCGACCATACATCAGGCTGTCCATGCCCTGCTGCACCAGGGCCTCCGTGCGGGTGTCGATGGACGAAGTCGCCTCATCCAGGATCAGCACCGGCGGGTCAGCCACAGCCGCTCTGGCAATAGCCAGGAGCTGCCGCTGGCCCTGGCTCAAATTGGCGCCGTCCCCGGTGATAACCGTCTGATACCCGTCGGGCAAGTGACGAATAAATCCTTCTGCATTGGCCAATTTCGCCGCTGCAATACACTCCTCATCTGTGGCATCCATTCGGCCATACCGGATGTTGTCCATTACCGTACCGGTAAACAGGTGGGTATCCTGAAGCACGATTCCCAAACTACGCCGGAGGTCTCCTTTTTTGATCTTGTTAATGTTGATGCCATCATACCGGATTTTACCATCGGCTATATCGTAAAAACGGTTGATCAAATTGGTGATGGTGGTCTTTCCTGCACCGGTGCTCCCCACAAATGCAATCTTCTGCCCCGGCGTGGCATACAGGTTGATATTGTGCAGAACTGTTTTGCCTTCCTCATAACCAAAGTCCACATCGTCAAAGACAATATCGCCCTTCAGCTTTTGATAGGTCACTGTTCCATCCGCTGCATGAGGATGCTTCCATGCCCACACATTGGTGCGCTCCTTGGTTTCACTGAGAGTGCCGTCCTGGTTTTCCCGGACATTGACCAGCTCAACATAGCCGCTGTCCTCCTCCGGCGTCTCATCCAGCAGTGCAAAGATACGACCAGCTCCCGCCATTGCCATAACGATACTGTTCATTTGCTGACTGATCTGGCTTACCGGTTGAGTGGAATTCTTGTTCAAGGTCAGGAAGGAGACCAGGATCCCCAGTGTCAATCCCCAGTAACCCTTCAGCGCAAACATGGCTCCGATCACTGCACACAGCACATAACTGATGTTGCCGATACTCACATTCACCGGCATGGTGATATTGGAGAAGGTATTGGCCTTATCCGCGCTCTCACGCAGCTCCTGATTGAGCTTGCGGAATTGTTCCATGCTCTTCTCCTCATGGCAGAACACTTTGACCACCTTCTGCCCTTCCATCATCTCCTCAATGTAGCCGTTGACCGTGCCCAGATCCTTTTGCTGCTTGGCAAAATAGTAGGAGGATTTTGCCGCAATTTTAGAGGTCACAAAGGCCATGAGCAGCACCATTGCCAGGGTGAGAATCGTCAAAGGAATATCCAACACAAACATGCTGACAAAGGAAGTCACAATGGTCACACTGGAGTTGATCAACTGAGGGATGCTCTGGCTGATCAGCTGCCGCAAAGTGTCCACATCATTGGTGTAAATGGACATGATATCGCCATGGGCATGGCTGTCAAAATAACGAATAGGCAGGGACTCCATGTGCCGGAACAGCTCCACACGAAGATTCCGCATGGTCCCCTGGCTGACATTGACCATGATCCGGTTATACCCATAGGCACACACAATACCGATTAGATAGGTTGCCGCCACCGAAAACAGTGCTCCGGCCAAGGGGGAAAAATCCGGCGTCTGGGATTGCGTGAGGGGAACAATATAATCGTCAATCAAAGTCTGGAGGAACAAGGTCCCTCGCAAAGTCGCCAGGGCAGATCCCAATATGCACAGCACCACCAGAGCAAACGACACCTTGTAGTTTTTCAGCATGTACCCCAGAACCCGCTTCATCACAGTCATTTGCTGGCGGGGGTCCAGTTTCTCCGCACGTTCCATCATCATCTCTGAGCTCCCTCCTTCTCCGCCGGGACGGGCTGGTCAAAGTCACCGCCGCCCTGGGTTTGCGCTTCGTAAATTTCCTGATAGATCTTGTTGGTCTTCAGCAGATTTTCATGAGTGTCGAATCCGTCGATTCGTCCGTTGTCCAACACCAAGATGCGGTCGGCATCCTGCACGCTGGAAATTCGCTGTGCCACAAAGAGTTTGGTGGTTCCCGGTATTTTCTTGGCAAAGGCCTGGCGGATCTTGGCGTCTGTGGCAGTGTCCACAGCGCTGGTGGAGTCGTCCAGGATCAACACCTTGGGCCTCTTCAACAATGCGCGGGCAATACAGAGCCGCTGTTTCTGCCCACCGGACACGTTGGAGCCGCCCTGCTCAATCCAAGTGTTATATCTCTCCGGGAACCGTTCTATGAACTCATCCGCACAGGCCAGACGACAAACCTCTGCGCACTCCTCTTCCGTGGCATCCTCTTTGCCCCAACGGAGATTCTCCAGGATGGTACCGGAAAACAACACGTTTTTCTGAAGTACCACTGCCACCTGACGGCGCAGCTCTTCCATATCATAGTCCCGAACGTCTTTTCCACCCACACAGACGCTTCCCTCATCCACATCGTACAGGCGGCTAATCAAACTGATCAGGCTGGATTTTCCGCAACCGGTTCCGCCGATAATACCCACGGTTTCTCCAGAAGCGATATGAAGGTCAATATCCTGCAGGGTCTTCTCCCCGCTGCCGTGCTTATAGGAAAAGTACACATGGTTGAAATCGATGCTTCCATCCAAAACTTCCGTATCCGGCTGTGCTGCATTGCTCATATCGGGAACTTCATTGAGAACCTCTGCAATACGATTTCCGCTGGCTGCGCTCATGGTAATCATCACAAATACCATGGACAGCATCATCAGGGACATGAGCACGCCCATAACGTAGCTGAACAACGAGGTCAGACTGCCAGTGGTCAAGTCTCCGGCCACAATGAACTGGGCGCCAAACCAGGAAATCGCCAAAATACATCCATAGACCACCAGCATCATCACCGGATTGTTGAGCGCCAGACGGCTTTCCGCTTTCACAAACAGAGCGTAAAGCTTTTGGGCCGCTTGCTCAAATTTAGTGTTTTCATAGTCCTCCCGCACAAACGCCTTGACCACCCGAATCGCCGACACATTTTCCTGGACACTGGCGTTTAGATCATCGTACTTGCGAAAGACCTGATTGAACACTTTCGTGGTTTTTGCCATGATGAAAAACAGAGCAGCTCCCAACACCACAATGGCCACCAGGAAAATCAAACTCAACTTCATGCTGATGAAAAAGCACATCATCATGCTGCAAATCATCATGAACGGCGCCCGAACCGCCACGCGCAAGATCATTTGAACGGCATTCTGGACGTTGGTCACATCCGTTGTCATCCGAGTGACCAGCCCCGCTGTGCTGAACTTATCAATGTTGGAAAAGGAAAAGGTCTGCACTTTTTCATAGATGCTCTCCCGCAGGTTACACGCCAAACCAGAAGAGGCCTTTGCCGAAAAGCGTCCTGCTAAGACTCCGAACACCAAACTCAAACAGGCCATAAGCAACATCAGACCGCCATACAAATAAACTTGGCGGAGATTTCCCGCCTCAATTCCCTTATCAATAAGGGCGGCTGTCACAAAGGGAATCAGCACCTCCATCAGCACCTCGAACACCGTGAACAGTGGCGCCAAAAGTGCTGCGGTTTTATACTCCTTTACCTGACCCAAAAGTGTTTTTATCATAAGTTTTCCTCCCATCCGATTTCCTGTCTCACATTCGCCAGCATCATCGTCAGGTCATCTTCCAGGTTCTTTAAGCGCTGGGAGGAGATACCTCTGCACAATTGCCCTTCCTGCCACTGCAAGCTGGCATCTAATTTCTCCCCCATAGCCACGGCTTTGTCCGTCAGAAGAATCTGCTTTTTCCGGTCGTCCTCTGGATTGCCCTCCAGCTGAACATATCCTTTTTCCCGCAGGGCTGTCAGCGTTGCGGATATGGTTGACTTGGAAACTCCTAACGCCTCATGAAGATCCACCCCATAGATCGGCTCCTGCCCCGCTGACAGCAGATATTGCAGCACAATCCCTTGGGTGGGTGACAGCTCCATTTCCTTCATTTGCAGTCTGCCATATTGCTCCAATGAGATGTGCAGCTGCTTTAGCTTCCACATGATCTTTTCTCTCAAAAGGAATTCCTCCTTTACTTTTATCACAAAGTATTATGTTAGCTCCCTAACTGTTCGTTTGCTACCTATTATACGCTTTTTCTCTTGAATGTAAATTAAAAAAGTGTTACTATTGGTAAGGAACTCTTTCTAATATGTGAGGCTCACGATGAACACTTTTCAGCTCTCCTGTTTTCTTGCTGTGGCGGAACACCTCAATTTCACCAGAGCCGCCGAACAGCTGCACGTCACACACCCTTCCGTCAGCCAACAGATTCAGTCCCTGGAAAAAGAGCTGAACGTAAAGCTCTTTCAGCGTTCTACTCGCTCTGTAAAGTTGACTGAAGAAGGCATTGCTTTTCTGCAAGACGCCCAACAGATCGTAGCCATTTCTGAACGGGCGAAAAAGCGGTACAGCAGTTCCACGCCCAAAGATCTGGAGCTGCTCTCTCTAGGCTGCTACAACTTCCCCTGTATGTTCTCCCTATTGGATCCATTAAAAATGCTGCACACTTTACACCCAACACTCCACCCCATGCTGCGGGTAATCCCCTTCCAACACATCTACCGCATGTTGGAAGAAGGAGATCTGGACGGAGTGGTCAGCTTCAAAGAGCCCAACTCCGCTAAAATTTCCGCCGTCTATAAGGAAATCGTCCGAAGCCCCTGGGTATGCCTTTGTTCCCGGGAGAACCCTCTGTCCAAGCAGGAGCATGTCACATTCAAGGATCTCAACAAGGAACAGGTCGTACTGTTCGCGCCTCCAAAAGCCTCTGCGCCCATCGCTCGATTACAGGGGAAGCTCATCGGTGACCGTTCTCTGTCAGAGGTCTACTTTTGCGAGTCCACCGAGTCCATTGCCCTGTTGGTGGCTGCACAATACGGCATCACCATCCTACCCGATTTTCTTACTCCGGAAATTTCTTCCGTTGCCAAAATCCCCCTCGCAGATGCGGAACCCCAATCCTTTGGCATCTATTACAAATCCCTGCAAGGCAAACCCGTTCTAAAAGATTTTATCCAGTGTTCCAAAGAGTGGTTTTCCAAACCCCATCCATCTACTCAGCAAAGCGAACCACACACATAACGTCAATGGCATCTGGACACTGAAAATATCTCTATCAAAAGGAATACTACACAAAAAAAGAGAGTTCCTTCTTTACAGAAGGAACTCTCCGCTTTTACAACATAAATATTTGACTGTTATCCCAAGAGCCCAATCAACTTATCCGGTAAAGAGCCACGAAAACAATGCCCATCTACCGATCCATACAAAACTGCTGAAGGAGTGCCCTTTGGGTCCCAATTGCGATCATCTTGGCAGCTCACTGAACCGCCGTTTCAGAAAAGGCTGCTTCCAACGCCTTAAGAAGCTGCTCCTGATCAAAGGGCTTGTACACAAATCCTTTTGCACCGATCTTTTTAGCCTCATCAATCGTATCATCATAGGCCAAGGAGGAAACCATCAACACTCGGGCATCCGGATGTGTCTGCATCAACAGGCGCGCTGCATCCAAGCCATCAATGCCAGGCATGACGATATCCATGGTCACCAAATCAGGTTTTACGGTGTCGTACTGTTTGATGGCATCCTCGCCATTTTGGCAGCAGGATACCACTTCATATTCCGTACCGGACAAGACCTCTTGCAACTGCAGCTGGGCGATTCTGGAATCGTCAACCACCATGATCTTCTTAGACATATTTATCGCTCCTTTTCTATGTATCATAACTTACTTTCGCTTCAGAAAATGGGACGTGCGAGTTATCCAGCTTTGTCCGAGGGACAGGGTTGGGCTGGGATCAGCTTGACACAAATCAAACGAGCTGTTTGATTGTTGCCATCGGTATAGTTCAACTCGCAGCGACAATCCGCGCTTTCCTCCGGCAGATATGGTCCCGGGAAAAACTTCGGCGTCTGAAAGCGGGACGCAATATTGGCAGATTGGAACAACCCTGCAGCGATCCGCCCACAGATCACATTAAAGTACTCCGTGGCCACATCTTCAATATCCTGCTGCGTCACAGTCTGACTGTGCATGATATGCTGCGCCAATCTAATGAGCAAAGGCGTGTCCGCCGACAACAGCAATGCGGCTCGCTGGTTCCCCTCTAGGACGGTATGCACGGTGCAAATATCGTCAGAGAGAGCTGCTTCCTCTTCCAGCAGATCAATCCCTGCAAATCGCTTGGTGATCTCCCGCATGCACTGATTTAAAATACTTTCCAGATTTTGATGAATGAATGTTGTCAAGGCAAAGTCCCCCTTGCAATCTTACAGATAGTTCACATAGCCACCTACAACACCGATGGTGCAATCCTGTCTCATCTGCACCACCCGGAAGGAGCTGTGATAAATGGTTACTGTTGTTCCGGGATATACGGTACCGCACCGCAGACAGCGGCCCTCCACCCCAATTGTGGAAGTCGCATGCGTGTCCAATTCCTTATTGAACGTTTCTAACTTCCCTTTTGCCACATATAGATGCAGCCGTAACTTGGCCGCTTTTTGCACCTGCTCGGGACTTTGAGCATGGAGCTCCAGTTGAGACAGCTCTTCACGAATACTCTCCAGCTTCTCACTGACTTGAGCACGTTCCGCTTCTTCACAAGGCTGGCCACCTAAAATGATGGAAGTGGCCCGTTCTGCTTTGGAACCCACAATCGTTGCCGTAACTTCCTCCGAGGCCCGAATAACTCCGCCAACTATGGCCCCTCGTCCTGTACGGACTTTCACCAACCCATTGCTGAAGATATTGCAGTTGATGATGCAATCCGCCTGGACACTGTTGCGCGCATACACATTGCAATATTCCAAATACTTGGCATAAACACTTTTCTGTGCGTGAAGCTCTGTACGCCCCTGACCCTGCACACCATTGGACACGATGATATTCTCTCCGGCCTCTACAGTACAAACCTCTACCGCACCGTCAATTTGAATGGTTCCGGTAGCGCGCACAGATGCTCCATTTCCCAAATCGCAATGGATATGGATATCCCCCAAGAAATTGACATTTCTCTTAGACGAGATATCCTCCTCGTAAAGATGCAGAACCGGTTTCACCAAAAACTCTTGGCCGGAAAAGGCCACATGACCGTTTTTGGCCGCCAGCAAATACCTGCCGTCCTGGGACAGCTGGGTATTCCGCCCCTGAGGAACTACCGGCGCTTTGCCCTCCACTGCTGGAAGAGGCTTTCCGGTCACCGTCACACCGGCAACCCCCTGGGTAGCAGGAACAATTTCGCAGATCACGTCACCCTCTTGGATATTTCGGACCAAATTCAAAGTTTTATAATCCGCTTGATCCAACGCCTCTACTCGGACATTTTCGTCAAAAGATCGGGGATACCGGTCAACAACGCGTCCATCTGTACCGGGGAGAGGCATCGTCCCCCTAGCCAAGGGGAAGAGCAGAAAACATCTCTGGGGAAGGGTGGCAGATCTCCAAAGCAGTGTCCAGTTCACACCAGTTGTGATGCCATGGGCCATCAACACCTGATTCAGACGAGCCGGAGAGAGCTGTTTTCCCGTTCCAATAGCTGGGAACAACATCAGCCACGCAGCCATTTCATCCTTGGAAATGTAAACAAAAGCTTCCTCGTCCAAATTTACAGGAGCTGGAGCTGGAACAGCAGCGATTTCTTTTATCCGGGCATAGGCCGCCTGAGTCAATGAAACTTTCAGCCGTTCCCCCTCCTTGACCAGCGCTTCTCCCAAGAAAGGCCGAGCGGTGGGTCCACAGGAAGGAAGATTGAGTTTCAATGGATTATTTATACAACTTACACCGGACCAAAGGGTCCAGAGTGTACACAAAGCGTGATCGGAAGTAAAAGTGAGTGTAACAGATTCCTTTCTAGAAAACGAGGCCAAAGTATCACCGGAGAAATGCAAGTTGCCGTTATCTTGAAAGCTCACCTAATAAATCACCTCTTTCCGCAGTACAAATCCTGGAATTTCGAGTATTTTCCAACCGCTTCCAAACCTTTTTGATGAAAGCCTTGCCTGACAAAATCCCAGGAAAAAACACTGATCTCTTTACAATCTTTATCAGCTTATTTTTATATCGACAGAAAAAGAGAAAAGTTAAGGTTTTTGACAAGAAAAAACATGCACTGAAAAGTAAGTTTTTTCCATTTATAGAACTGGTAGAACTGTCAAATTTCGTGATACAAGGGGCCAGGACCAGCTGTCCCTATGCAAGAAACCTCCAAACCAGCTGCATCTTTCCAGAAAAATCGTAGCCCGTGACCGATGGGACCGAAAACACAAAAAGAGTCGAACTCTTTTTCAAGAGTTCGACTCTTTCGCAGTGGTGGACCATCAGGGACTCGAACCCCGGACCGATCGGTTATGAGCCGACTGCTCTAACCAACTGAGCTAATGGTCCCCATAGGGGATTTCCCCAAAAATGCAACCAAGTTATAATACCACGTTCCCCAAGGTTTGGCAAGGGGAACGTGGTATTTTTCCGAAAAGGTTCTTAATTTAAGTCCGATGATACTTGAGAAACTGGACAAACTTCTGCCAATCCTCCCGGCTGAGATAGTGGCTGCCGCTGCGCAGGTGATATCCAATCGTTCCCTGATGGTACACTGCACCCACCTGGGGAACAGCATCCTCACCCATCACCAACCCGGTTAATCCACAAGCTTCATAAGCAGCGGAGGCCGCTTGGCATCCCCGAAATTCCGCAGTTGGATCCGCCCACAAGTCCTCTTGAGCACTGCTAACATAGAGCTTCCTGGGAGCAATGGCTGACAACAGGAAATGCTGGTCGAAGGCCAACGTCTCCGGATTTCCGGTACAACACTCAAACCCAGGACAGAACCAATAGGGAAATCTGGACCAGATATCTTGAGCAGTCTCCCCTATTTTTCCACGGTAAAGAGCAGCACCTGCACAGCCGGATTCATTGGAAAACACATACTGGAACCGCTGATCCAGAGCCCCAGCCAACAGGGCCGTCTTCCCCATGCGGGAATGGCCCGCCACCGCCGTACAAGTCAAATCCACCTCCGGCCTGGTCTCCAGGTAATCCCCCAGAATACTGGCCGCCCAAGCCCAGATCGCCAACTTACCCGGAGCATTGGGCTGGCTTCTGTCAATCTGGAACAACCCTCCGGCACCAACAGCAAAATCACCGTCATCCGGCGAGACATCAGCACAGCCAAAAGATGCCACCGCTACCCCCAAATCACACAATTCCTCAGAGGGAAGGTAGCGATCCGGCACTGCAGGTGTGAAATTGATCAGCACGACTGCCGGAACAGGTTGCTCTCTTTTGGGACAGACAAAGTGAAAAGGAAAGGCAAAGCTTCTGCTATTCCAAACAATTCGTGCCTCCACCGTACGGTGATCCGCTTTCCCGGCAAAGGCTCCCTCTTCCACCTGAACCTCTTGGAACTCTAAAATATCGGGTTTTGGCAGCCGTTTGCCATACTCCTGTTCCAGCAGCATAGCCAGTGCCCGTTCTCGTCCCAGTGCTTCATAGCTGGGAAGATTCTCCTTGGATCTCACACGCAACAGCTCCCTCCTCAAAAAGTTGCCTTTATTATAGGAGGCATGCTTCCTGTTGTAAAGAGCTTTACACCTTTTGCAAACGGGGAAATTGAAACTTTTGTACCAAGTCAATCAAGAAGGACGACAGGGTCACTGTCACCAGCGAAAAAACAATGCGATTGACCGGGATATAGGTCAAGGACAGAGCCAGCACAGTCAAATCTGTGAAAAGATAGGCAAAGGAAAGTCTCCAATGCGTCACCTTGGAAATCACCAGAGCAAGGGCGTCGTCTCCACCCGAGGAACCCCCCTGCCGGACAATTAATCCCACTCCCAGGCCCACAAACAGACCGCCTAACACCGCTGCGGCCAAGGGATACTCCGAAAGATTGGGAAGCATGGGCGGAAATTGCTCCCACAGCTTGTAAAACAGCGACACGCTCAGCGTGGATAGAATGCTGATCTTGATGAAGCGTCCCCCCAGGTACTTCCAGGCCAGTAAATAGCAGGCCAAATCCAGCACCGGTGTGATGTAGGCCGGGGAAAATCTAAGCCAATGCTCCACCAGCAACATGGCTCCAATCACACCGCCTTCTGTGATCCCCACCTGTTGATGGATGTTGTGAATGCCAAAAGTGGCAATCGCCGCTCCCAGAACGATAATCAAAATTTGCCTTCCAGATAAGCCCTCCAAAAGCTTATCCTTCCATTGAGAGATGGTACGCAAACTAAAACCTCCTTGTATTTTACCGTCTCTATCCCTATAATAAAGGATATAGTAACTATACTGTCAAGGTGATTTTATGGACAATCTTTTTTCCATTGGAGAGCTTTCCAAATATCAGAATATTTCAAAACAGACCTTGATCTTCTACGACAAGCTGGGATTGTTCAAACCCGCCTTTGTGGACCCCAACAACGGTTACCGCTATTACAGCGCCAGCCAATTGGACGAGCTGGACACTATCCTAATTTTGAAAAAATGCGGTCTATCCCTTCAGCGGATCCAGGAAATGCTGAGCCACTACACCACGGAAAGCAGTTTGAAAGTACTGAAAGGTCAACTGGGAGTCATTGACCGGAAAATGGAGGATCTGCGCCTAATCCGCAGCAGGCTGGCTCAACGCTGCTCTCAGTTGGAGAACGCGGAGCTTCACAAAGAAAAAGAAGGTCCACACATGGCGAAAATCCCTGTACAATGGATCCTCACCAAACCTGTGGAACCTCCTTACACTCTGCGAGAGGTGAGCATCGCCACAAAGCAATGCTTCGCCCAAGCCTTTCAGGAAAAACTTCCCATCTTCTTCCAAAGCGGCGTCAGTGTCCCCCTGGAGCGGATACAAAACGGCAACTACACGGAAGCCTCCTTGGCCTTTCTCCCCACGGAAAAGACGGACCGCGCTCAAAATATCCAACGCCTGCCAGAGGGCCTGTGCGCCGTCACTTACCATCGGGGGGATTACATGTCCATTGGGCGCAGCTATGAAATGCTCTTGACCTTTTGCCAAGAATATCAATTGAAAATCATTTCGGATTCCTACGAGTTCTGCGTCAACGACTATATCACCACTGGGGATGAAAGCGAATATCTGACTAAAATTGTATTCTACGTGGAGGTTACCCCTTTTTGAGCACTGGGGGACATTCCGAATCGTTGTTTGTACCGGCGTGAAAAGTTTGCCAAGTCCGAAAACCCAGACATAGCAGCTGCCTCTGTCACTCCGTAACCCTGGGTCAAAAACGCTCTGGCCTGGTCCAAACGGAGCTCCATCAAGTAGGACTGGGGCGGAATCCCGTAGGCTTGGCGGAACAACACCGTCAAATAGCGGCGGTCTATGTGCAGGGCGTCTGCAATGCCCTGAATACTCACCGGCTGCATATAGGAGGTTTCCAAGTACGTTTTGGCATAAGCTGCATAGGAATTGGTGCGGTCCTGGGAGAGCGGACTGTTGCGGGACAACAGCCACAACAATTCGTACAACAGGGAAAACACCATTCCATCCTGGGAACCGTCCTGGGGTATCTCCAAAGAAAGATCTCGCAGCTGCTCAAACAGCTTCCTCACCGGTGGGTGATGCAGCACCGGAGATTTGAGAAAATCCGGGGTCTCCTCCGCCCGAAATCCTAACCACACATAGGTCCATGGGGTCTCCTGGTCGGCGCAATATGTGGTCAACTCCTCAGGAAGGATGACAAACAGATCTCCCGGTCCCACATTGTGGGCCGTCCCACCTTGAAAGAAGGTCCCCTCCCCCTCCAACACATAGTGAAGCAAATGATAGTGCCGCACCGCCGGACCAAAACTGTGTCCGGGGACGCACTCCTCATAGCCATAATTCAAGGGAACCAGACTGTGCCACCAGCCCGGCGCCACTGCGCTCTCCCCTTTACCCATGAAAAACGCACCTCCTATCAATCCTGGGGCCATCTCGTTTCTATTTCCATTTTACCAAAAGAGCCCTCCTTTTTGCAATAGCTTTTCTTGCGGCATCCTGCTAAACTAGAGCCAGTCCCGACGGGAACGGCAACCCAATCGGTTCCCCCACTGTTTGGAACGAACCCTTACTTTTTCAGGAGGCATTTGTATGTTGAAAATCACTTTTATGGGCGCCGGAAGCACCGTTTTCGCCCGCAACGTGCTGGGCGACGTGATGTGCACCCCCGCCCTGCGGGAATGTGAAATCGCCCTCTATGACATTGACGGTCAGCGGTTGGATGAGAGCTTCCGCATTCTCTCCACCATCAATCAGAATATCAATCAGGGCAAGGCTGTCATCAAGACCTATCTGGGTGTGGAAAACCGCAAGGAGGCCCTCAAGGGCGCAAAGTTTGTGGTCAACGCCATTCAGGTTGGCTTCTATGAGCCCTGCACGGTTATCGACTTCGAGATCCCCAAGAAGTACGGTCTGCGTCAGACCATCGCCGACACCCTGGGCATCGGCGGCATCATGCGGGCTCTGCGCACCATTCCCGTTTTAGAAGACTTTGCTCGGGATATGGAAGAGGTCTGCCCCGATGCTCTGTTCCTCAACTACACCAACCCCATGGCCATGCTCACCGGCTATATGCTCCGCTACACCGGGGTTCAGACTGTGGGTCTGTGCCACAGCGTTCAGGTCTGCTCTCAGCACCTGCTGGAGAGCCTGGGCATGGAGGACAAGCTGGAAGGCCGCAAAGAGCTGATCGCCGGCATCAACCACATGGCTTGGCTGCTGTCCATTCAGGACAAGAACGGCAACGACCTCTATCCCGAGATCCGCAAGCGCGCCAAGGAGAAGAACGCCTCCGAAAAGCACAACGATATGGTGCGCTTTGACTACATCGACAAGCTGGGCTACTACTGCACCGAGTCCAGCGAGCACAATTCGGAATACAACTGCTTCTATATCAAGGACAAGTATCCGGAGCTTATCGACCGGTTCAACATCCCTCTGGATGAGTACCCCCGCCGCTGCGTCAACCAGATCAAGGGCTGGAAGGAAATGAGCGAAAAGCTCCTCTCCGACAAGGAACTGTCCCACGAGCGTTCCAAGGAATACGCGTCCTACATCATGGAATCCGTCATCACTGGGAATCCCCTGCAGATCGGCGGCAACGTGCTGAACACCGGCCATCTCATCGAGGACTTCCCCCAGCAGGCTTGCGTGGAGGTCCCCTGCCTGGTCAACGGCACCGGCGTCCATCCCACTTACGTTGGCAGCTTGCCCCCCGTGCTGGCCGCTATGAACATGACCAACATCAACACCCAGCTGCTGACCATTGAGGCCGCCCGCACCCGGAAGAAGGAGGATATCCTTCGCGCTGTGATGCTGGATCCCCACACCGCAGCTGAGCTGTCTATTGACGACATGGCTAAGATGGTCGACGAGCTGATTGAGGCTCACGGCCCCTACATGGAGATGTACCACTAAGTTTCTTTCCCATACATGCTTCGGCAAACAAGAAAAGCTTCTCGAAAGGGAAGCTTTTTTTGTTTTATGCAGTTTTCTTTTGGACATAGAAAAAGACCCCGCAAGGGGCCTTCCTCTTTTTATGGTTTCTTACACTTTACAAAGTCAGCCATGGTATTCCATGGGATAGGTCAAATAGCAATGGGGATCCAGCTGATCGCAGGTAACAAAGCCTGCAGGAGCATTCAACAGCGTGGGGATCCGGTTGACGATGGTGGCACAGGTATGCTCCACCGTAGCGGGTTTGACCACATGGAATTCCGTATTGGGCTCGCCGGTGATCCACCAATCGCACTGGTCGCCATCCTCGGGTCCGTACACCTTACCGATGGTCTCTTCTTCAATGGTGATGCCCTGCATGGTTTCAATGGTGACCACTGCGGACATACCGATGCAATTGCCTGCCTTGATGGTCTTGCCCAGTGTGGAGCTGTACAAATCGTGATCCACAATATATGGCACATGCTTTTGGTCAATGGACTTGATGGTCAAACCCAGTTTGCTGCAGATGGCTTCGCTGGCATTCCAGGCGTAGGAGGGTTCGAACTCAGCCGGATGAGCGATCTGCGCCTCGAATTCTTCAGGTGTCAGGTCGCAGCCGTGGGCCTGGGCCAGGGCGAGACCGTAATCTTCCACATTGTAGCTGTAGGCGCCTTTGATCTTTTCAATGCGGTTGCAGCCGCTGGCCACCATAGCCACCATGTTGATCCAGAAAATATCCTGCATACCAGAACCAGTAATGGTGCAGCCAGTCTCCTTGGCCAGAGCGTCCAGTTTGTTGATCTGGGCAGCAGAGGTGGTCCAGGGATAGATGGCCTCCTCACAGGTGGTAATCACATTGATGCCCCGGGCGACACACTTCTCCACATGGTCATAAATGTCTCCGATAAAGCTGAACAGTGTGACAATGGCAACGTCCGCCTGGCACTCGTCCAAAACCTTATCCGCGTCGTTGGAGATGATCACGCCGGTCTTCAATCCCAAGCCTGCATAATCGCCCACGTCCATGCCCACCACTTCCGGGTTGACATCAATAGCGCCGACAATTTGTGCGCCATGCTCATACAGATAACGCAGGGTGTACTTGGCCATTTTACCGCAGCCGTACTGAACCACTTTGATTTTTTCCATGACAAATCCTCCTTTGGTACAGGTCCTCTCTAAAGGGAACTGAGTCCCTTTTCTGTTCTGCCCTTAGTGTAAACCCTCATGCAGGCTGAGGGTCAAGAGAATTTGTGAAAAAATTGGCAAATTTATTTTTGGAAGCTCACAGGCACCTGCAGCCGCATGAACATGCTGCGGGGATCACTGTCAAACACCTGGAATCCTGTCATCACCTCACAGAAATAATCCCCCGAAATGCGGTACCGGTTTTGCTCACAATACTCCCGCAGCTGGCGGGCATAGTGAATTTCATCATCAAAATTGTCCAGGTACACGCAGGCGTACATGCCGCTTTCCACCACCTGAAAGCCAGGGATCTCCTCCCTACGGTTGGCAAGAAGAAAAATCCTCTCCGGCACAAACCGGTCCGCCTCAAAATCCTCTTGCAGTATAGAGGTGCCGATATTATAGGAGTGGATTTGAGTGAACCCCGCCTCTTCCAAATGTAGACGCAACTCTCGCAATGCGTCTTCATAGCTGTGGACGTCGTCGCTGTAGAAGTTGGACCGACAGGGAATTCCCCAGGCATACCGGCGGTCAATATATTCCAGGGAGAGCGTTCCTGTGACCGGTGATTTCCGATAGCGCTCAATGGAGAGGATCGCCCGCTCCACCGCATCGTGCTGTGCTTTTAATTCCCGCACCTGCTGGTGGATCTGCTCGTTTTTCTGGCTAAGAATCTCCTCGATCAGGGAGACATCCTCCTTTTGCAATGCCTGGGCAATTTGAGAGAGACTCATTCCCAGTTCCTTCATGTAGACGATCACATCCAAACGGGCATTCTGGTCGATGCTGTAATATCGGTAGCCCGTCTGGGGGTCAATGTACCGAGGCTTCAACAGGCCTTTCTCATCATACAGCCGCAGCGTGGAAACAGACAATCTGTTCAGCGCAGCCATCTTTCCAATGGAAAGTAAGGTTTCTTTCACTGTGTATCCCTCCCAAAACTCTCATCTTGATTTAGAGTTTAACCTGTTCCTGACAAAAAAGCAACCCTCTTTCTCCTACACTTAAAACCCATCCTTTTTCGTGATACTATAGAAAAACCATGGACTTCCACCCGCTAAAATGCTATAATGTGCTGCGAAACGGCAGCTTACAGATGCTGCTTTTGGAGAGGAACATCAAGGAATCGGATGGGAGTGAAGTTTGTATGAACCCAACTTTACAGACTGTATGGAATGACACACCGGACAACTACCTGCTGCCCTTCTTTTGGCAGCACGAAGGCAACCGGGAAGGAATCCCTGAAAAGATGGAAAAAATCCGGGAGAGCGGATGCCGGGCTGTCTGTGTGGAATCCCGCCCCTTTGAAGGCTTTTGCCAGGACTCCTGGTGGGAAACCCTGGGCATGATTTTGGATGAAGCCAAAAAGCGGGACATGAAGGTTTGGATCCTGGACGCAAAGCACTACCCCACTGGGGATACCAACGGCGTGATCGAGACCAAATACCCGGATCTGCGCCGGTGGTATCTGCGGGAACATCATGTGGATGTCATGGGACCTGCACCGGACACCGCACTGCTAATCCCCCCTTGTCAGGAAGAGGAAGAATTGCTGGGAATCTGCGCCTTCCTGCGAACAAAAGAGGGCGAAAGCATGACAGGCGAGCCAATGGTATTCCCTGTGGAACCCGACCAGAATTTCCTATACTTGGATGTACCACAGGGCTGCTGGCGGGTATTCTTCGTCTATAAAACTCGCCAGGGGTGCCAGGAGTCCACCCGCTGGAAAGCCAACTTGCTATCTCGGCAATCCGTGGCCGCGTTGATCGAAGGAGTGTACGAGCCCCACTATCAGCACTTCCCCGAATACTTTGGCAACACAGTGGCGGGGTTCTTTTCTGACGAACCCGGTCTGGACTGCCAACATCTGGGACCGTGGGGCGAGGATACCGGCGGCTATTTTCGAAGGGTCGGCGAACCCGGTCTGGCACTTCCATGGGACGAGGCCATTCCTGAACTCATGGAAAAGTATGGGCTAAAACAGCCAGTAGCTCTGCTGCCCGCCCTGTGGTACCCCCTCAAGGACGGTGGCGCGGAAGTCCGGCTGGCATACATGGACGCGGTTACTTGGCTGTGGCAGGAGAATTTCTCCCACCAAGTGGGCGGTTGGTGCCGGGATCACGGGGTTCAGTACATTGGTCATATCATTGAGGATATGAACGCACATGCCCGAGTGGGGCGCAGTGCCGGGCACTTCTTCCGGGGCTTGGACGGCCAGGACATGAGCGGAATTGATATTGTGCTCCACCAAGTCATGCCCAGTATGGGAGAGTACCAGACTGCGGCTCGGGTGGGCGGCGGCATGACCGACCCGGAGTTCTTCCACTATGTACTGGGCCAACTGGCTGCCTCCCAGGCAAGACAGAATCCCCTGATGGATGGCAAAGCCATGTGTGAGGTCTTTGGCGCTTACGGCTGGGCGGAAGGAGCTCCGGTGTTGAAATGGCTGATGGATTTCCTGCTGGTACGGGGCATCAACCACTTTGTCCCCCACGCTTTCGATGATTTCTACTTGGATAAGGATTGTCCTCCCCACTTCTGGGCCGAGGGCAATGACCCCCAATTTGCGGGCTTCTCCCAACTGATGCGCTACACAAACCGAGCAGCTCATCTGCTTTACGGCGCCAAGATGGAGGCTGTCGGCGCAGTACTCTATCACGCTGAGGCGGAATGGATGGACAAGGATCGAGCCATGTTCACCCAAAAACCTGCAAAGGCCTGTTACGACGCCCACATTTCTTATGAGATCGTCTCTCTGGACTATCTGGAACAGACTCCTGCCAGCCACGGTGTATTTGGCGATGGCTACCGGTTCCTTGTGGTGCCTGCCAGTGCATACCTTCCCAAAAGCTTTTGGCAGGCAGCCCGCCGATTGGAACAGGCCGGAGTTCCCCTGTTCTTTGTAGAACCCGTTCCCGCCCGGGAGGGAAAACTTCCCGGTAAGGCGGTAACACTGGAAGAACTGCCGCAAAAGCTTCTGGCCTTGGGTCTGGCCCACGACTACTCTGCAACGGAACCTCTGCTGCGCATCGCACGTTTCAATAGGGATGGGATGAGCTGCTTCTTCCTGTTCAACGAATCCCCCAGAAAGGTGGAGGAAACGCTCCGTTTCCCGATCACCGGCGAATACCTGGCACTGGATCTCCTCAACCAGATTTGCCACCGGGGCCGCGCTCGCGAAGGGCGAGTACCCGTCACCTTGGAACCCGGTCAGTCGGTGCTTTTTATCTGGGACGGATTCACCCGTGAAGAGTGGAGCTCCTTCCCGGAGATTCCTCTGCTGACAAAGACACAACCCTTGGATCTTCTGTGGGATATGGAACTGCGAGAATCCGGCAAAGATGAGGAGTTTCGTCCCTTCCGAAAAAAAGCGCCTCTGTGCAACGTGACCGGCAAGGAGGGAATTCCAACCTTCTCCGGGGAGATCCGGTATCGGACAACGGTGAAATTGGACTTCCAAGGACCCGTAGTGCTGGATTTGGGACGCGTCGGCATGACAGCCAAACTGTCCGTCAACGGTCAAGATCTGGGGCAGCGAATCTGTGCTCCCTATTGCTGGGACATCTCCCAAAGCTTGGTCCAGGGAGAAAATCATCTGGAAGTGGTGGTGGCCAATTCTCTTGCCAATCGCATCCAGGATTCCTTCTCTCAGTACATGGCCATCCCTGCCAGTGGAATTCAAGGCCCTGTTGTTCTCAAATCGCAAGTTTAATTGCTTCAAATAGCACAACAAAAGGACTGTTGCACCAGTGCAACAGTCCTTTTGCTTGCTGTGGACACTCCAATTACTTCTTGTCGAAGGAAGGATTGAAGGCGTAAAAGTTCTTGGAGTCCAACGTATCAGTGAGTAGTCGAAGCCCTTCGCCGAAGCGGACAATTTAAGTAAAGCTCTGGAACCCTTGGAACTCCTACGTTTGCAAGACTTTTGATTTTTACTGAAAGTTTGAAACGCAGCATTTACTCGGACCCACTTTATGGGAATGATAAATCTTTTTCCATGGATTTTTGTCACTGTATCTCAGCCTGACTCTCGCCTTTTATTGCTTTCCGTCAATTTCACCTATCAATTTCTTGCTTTTTTCACAAAAGATTTTCGCCAATTTTTGTGGTATAATGTGTGAAACAAATATACTTGGGGAAGTAAAGGAAGGATGAACGCTATTTATGTCAGGAAAACTTACCAACCTGTTTTCGGCCCAGGACATGACCCAGGGCAGCCCCGCCGCGAACCTGCTCCGCTTTTCAGTACCTCTGCTCATCGGCAATTTAGCCCAGCAGCTATACTCCACGGTGGATTCCATTGTGATAGGGACCTATGTGGGTGATGGCGCTCTGGCGGCAGTGGGGGCCAGCGGTCCCATTTTGAACCTACTGCTGGTGCTGTTTATGGGCATCTCTGTGGGCGCAAGCGTCATGGTCAGCCAGTATTTTGGAGCCAAGGACCGGGAACGGCTGGAAGCCACCATTGGCACCACTATTACCGCCACCATTGTCTCCTCTATTTTCATCATGATTGTTGGTCCTCTGATCACTCGCCCAGTGATGACCGCTTTGGGCACTCCGGAGGAAATTCATGAGATGTCCTGCACCTACCTCGTGATTCTCTTCGGAGGCATTATCGGCTGCGCATTTTACAACATCCTCGCCGGTGTGCTACGGGGACTAGGAGATTCCGTCATGCCGGTGATCTTTCTCATCATCGCTTGCCTATTGAACATCGTGTTGGATGTTTGGTTTGTGGCAGGGTTCCATTGGAATGTGGCTGGTGTTGCCATTGCCACTATTATCTCCCAGATAGTATCCGGCGGATTGTGCTTGATCCGCCTGCTGTGGATGCGCGATGTATTGACAGTGAAACCCTCCTATCTGTGGCCCCAAGCCAAATACTTAAAGCAGCTCATTACGCTGGGCTTACCCAGTGGACTGACCCAGGCTATTTTCTCCTTTGCCATGATCATTGTCCAGTCCTTGACCAACTCCTTTGGCACGGTGGTCATCGCTGCTAACACGGCCGTCATGCGAGTGGACGGCTTTGCTATGATGCCCAACTTTACCTTCGGCACCACCATGACCACCTACACCGGTCAAAATATCGGTGCTGGCAAACTGGATCGGTGCGTGAAAGGAACGAAGGCCGGACTTAAAATTGGCCTGACAGTGTCCATCGTGCTGGTAGCCTTAATTCTGATTTTCGGACCCTACTTGGTCGAAATGTTCACCTCCACCCCAGAGGTCATTTCCACCGGTGTACGAATGATGCGGATCTTGGCAGTGGGATACATCGCAATGGGCGTCACTCAGATCCTCTCCGGTGTCATGCGGGGCGCTGGAGACACCATGACACCGATGTGGATTTCCATTATTACCACAGTTATCATTCGTGTACCAGTGGCCTATGGTTTGGAATTCATCACCCGTCCCGAAGGAGGAGCTATGGGTTCCGGCTCTCCCGACCCGCTGTTCATCTCCCTGCTCATCAGCTGGGTAATGGGTGCAATCATCACTTCCATTGCTTACCGCATGGGCCGGTGGAAAAAGAAGTCCATCATCAAACAAGAGGCCTCTCAAGAAAAACAGTCCTGATCGGATACTCAGAACGAAAAGCATAAACAATTTCCCTTTGTGGATAAAAATGAACCCATAAAAGAACACCCATGATTTTCCGTGAAGGATCATGGGTGTTCTTCCTTTACACCAGAGACCGCATTCCAACCACGGTAACCAGGAAATATGCTGTGCACTCCTGCATAAGCTTGTGACAGAAAGATGCCAATGCCACACAATTATGCTCACCAGCTTTGGAGGTGTTACTATGGCAAATCTGAAAGAGGAGTATGTGGATGTAAAATCGGTGCGGCATCGGGTAGAGCATATCACGCTCCCTCCCACTGACCAGAACGCCCCCGAACAAATCTTAGAAGAATTGATCCACGTACTGAGCAAGACAAAAGCTCCTCCCCAGGGCTTTTATTAAAACCATGCTAGTGGAAAGAAGGTGTCAACCTCGCTTGTCCTCTATGCCCGTAAATCTGTGGAAAGAGAAAACAGCATCAGCTGCGAAACACAGATTGAATACTGCAAGACGATGATTAAGCCCCAGGAACGGAGCCAAAAGGTCATCACATTGATCGACAACGGATTCTCTGGTGGCAACGTCAATCGAGATGGATTTCAAAAAATGATGAGGCTGGTTCGCCAAGGAAAGGTCCGCAAGGTGATTGTCTACAAGCTGGACCGGATCAGCCGTTCCCTTTCGGATTTCATGAAAATTCTTCAGGAGTTCAAGGAGCATCAAGTGGAGTTCGTCTCCTCACAGGAGTCCTTTGACACATCCTCCCCCTACGGGGATTTGATCGTCAAGATCTTGATGGTCTTTGCAGAGTTCGAGCGCACTTCCACCATTAACCGAGTCACCCAAGCCTATGCCCATCGCAGTGAAATGGGGTTCTATATGGGAGGACGTCAACCCTATGGCTTTGAATTAGTGCCCACCGTCCTTCACAACATCAAAACCAAGAAACTCTCTCCCATCCCCTCTCAGGCTCAGCAGGTGCAGTACATTTTTGAAGCCTATGCACAGGAATCCGTCTCCCTGCGCCGGCTGTTGGAGATGCTGGTGGCCCAGGGACAACAACCTCTCAACGGAAGCCACTGGACAACCACAAAGTTGTCCACACTGCTGAAAAACCCCATTTATGTCAAGGCGGATTCCGATGTGTACGACTATTTTGACCGCCACGGGACACAGATTGTCAGTGATATCTCTATGTTTACCGGAACATGTGGAGCCCAACTGTACGGTCGCACCAAGCACGACTCCGCCAATCCCGATTGGTCGGATATGAAGCTGGTGGTGCTCTCCCATCCTGGCATTGTGAATTCCGGTATCTGGCTCAAATGCCAGCGAAAGTTGGAAATGAACCGACAAATTACCAACAGCTATAGCAACCCCACCAGCTGGCTGGCCGGAAAGGTGATCTGTGAGAAATGCGGTCACACCATGACCACCATCAAGGGCAAAGCAAATCAGCATGGAGAAATGAGAAGATACTTCAACTGCACAGGAAAATCCCACAAGAAAATTTGCACCGGACCAAAGGTGTCCATCTATGGGGAAGATTTGGAAAACATGGTCTACGACTGCATTGCGGAAAAACTGACCGAATTACAGGAGGATGGACCTCGGGTCCGAAAAGAGAAACCTGAAACAATTAACGCTCTGAAGTTAAAAGTCAAAGCCATCGAGCAGTCCGAAAGACATCTGTTGGATACCATGCTGACCGGTGGTTTCAACGACGATCTGTTGTCCATTGCCAACCAAAAAGCCACCCGATTAAAGCAGGACCGCCTGGATTTGCTGGAACGTATGGAAGAACTCAAGCGTATGGAGCAGGAAACAAAGGTTTCCGTCAATTTGGCAAAGTCTTGGAAGCATGCGGACTATGCACAGAAAAAGGCTGTTGCCATGATCCTGATTCACAAAATTCTAATCCGAGAAGACGGCAGCACTCAAATCGTTTGGAACATATAGAAACCGGCCAAGGTGAAAACCACCTGGCCGGTTTTTGCTGCCGTACAAGGTTCACCCGCCATAGAAGTTTTGCAAGAAGTAAATACTAACTCCCTCCTTGATACCACCCACGGCGAGATTGACAATACTCACCTTTTCAGTTCTCTCCTCTTGAGTTAATAAAATTACGTGTTTTCTTTGAAAAACAAAGAAAATGGAGGAAGTTTGTGGTATTGTATACGTGGGAAGAAACGCTTCCCAGTACTCTGGAGTGTAGGGACACGGACAATTAGCCTGTGCCTCTCAGTTTCACAGAGTTCACTTAACCCTTAAAGGAGGAGTATACCAATGAGAATAGGCATCAATTTTACCCCACCCCATGACTCTCCGGAACAATGGGCAGAAATTCTGGCAGATCGTGGCTTTCGAGCTACCTCCTTCCCAGTGGACTACCGGGCGCCTATCAACTTGATCGACGCCTATGTGAAAGCCGCTCAGGATCGCGACATTCGCATCGCAGAAGTGGGTGTGTGGGATTCTCCCCATCTTCCCGACCTGGACAAAGCCCAAAATGTCCAAACCCGCTGCTTGGAGCAGTTCCGTCTGGCAGAGTATGTCCATGCTGACTGCTGCGTCAACGTTTCGGGAGCTGCCGGAGAAAAGTGGTTTTACTGTTATCGAGAAAATTTTGACGAAGCTCTCTACCACAAGAACGTGGAATTCATCCAGCGCTTGTGCGATACCGTAAAGCCGGAACACACCGTCTATGCTTTGGAGCCCATGCAGTGGATGCTCCCCTGGAATCCCCAACAATATCTTCAGTTTCTCCAAGATGTTAACCGCAAGGGCTTCGGGGTACACATGGACATCTTCAACTTTGTGCGTGATCCTTACAGCTATACCCATCAGGAAGAACTGATGGAAGAGGCATTTTCCTTGCTGGGCAGCTCCATCACCAGCAGCCACCTCAAGGACATCACCATGCATGTGGGAACCACAGTGATGATTCAGGAAACACCCATCGGCACCGGAGAAGGAAAATTGGAGTGCTATCTCCACCACCTTTCCAAGCTTTCTGCTGACGCTCCTGTACTCATTGAGCATCTGGACACCTTTGAGGAATACGAGGCTGCTATGGCTTTTCTACGGCAACACTTTTCCAAATATGTTCTCTGAAACAAACAGATTGTCTTGCAAAAATCCCTGCCAGCACTCTTCAAGCTGGCAGGGATTTTTATGCCTGTTCTGGCATGGTCATTCTGGGATGCTTACTTCAGCAGAAGTCAAACCGAGAAAAGCCCGCGGCTCATCCCTTGGTTGCCGATACGCTACGCTTGATCTGAACCAGCAACAGCACCAGGCTAACACCTAGCAGAATATGACCAATCCCGGCGACACCGGAAATTGCCGCACTCATGCCAGAGGAAAGTGAAGTTCCCAGCACTTGGGTAATGCCCCGCACCACAAACATCACAGCAGTCAGATTCAGGCCAATATGATAGGCAACCAGTATCCGACCGGTCTTTTTCCCAGTGAAGGAAAAGTTCTTTTCCAACAGAAGAAGCAGCAGAAAAAACACCATGCCCATCAGGAAGTAATGGGTATGTACTACCCCGAGGGTGGTTTTAGCTGTAAAGCCGTTGACCTTGGTGAACTCCCGATAAAATACACCACCCACCATGGCAAGAACAGCATACACCAGAGATACATTCATATATCGTTTCATTGTGATTCTCCTTATTTACATTCCTTTTTCATAGCAAAATACCCAATCAACACCGTCCACACATAAGCGCAGGTTTTGGGGATCATCAGCATCCCGATCATGGGAACCACATCCGCCCACAGCACCACCGGGATGTAGAATCCAAAGCTCAGTACGATGGTCAGCCACATCCACCGGAACGCTCGATCTCTCCGCTCCTTTGCACTGCGGTAGAACAACACGATCACCAAGAGCCCCAGCAGAGCAAAGGGAATATTGCGGTAGATCCCCCAGGAAAGTGGCGCTTCCGCACAGAGCCATTGATTCTGCGGCATCATGCACAGTGCGATCCGTACACCTGCCAGACCGTACACAGCTGCAGTTAAAACACTTTGCCCCTGGATCCGGTACCGCTGCCGCCAAACATAGTATAGCAGCACATAAAAAATGGTCATGGTAACCGACGTGATCCATTTGCCCAGTCCCAGGGGGACGGTATAGTTTTCCAAACCACTGGTACACAGAGCCAGGGCCCTGGGAACCAAGTGGAAGGAATCCCCCACGCCTAGAACTACGGCCATCCAGCCAAACAGGCGGAACTGCGGCTCTCCCTTGCTTCCCCGAATCATCAGTACGCCGATGGTAATGACAGAAATCAAATAGACCGCATCAAACAGGGTTTCTACGATTGCTTGCATCCGTTCATTCTCCTTCCTGCTCCGTTTTATTTTGAACTGTGACGGCGGCTCCTACCGCTCTGCCAAAGTTACGGCCAAACAACAATCCTGCCACCAAAAGAGATGCCCCCAAACCGGTATAAAAGACTGCAATAAACCGGTCCGGCGCCAATCCGCTCACCCGCAGGCCGATTCCTCCGGTCATCATCACTGCCATAATTGCGAAGGCTTTTCCATCAAAGAATTTGAGGAAAAACTGCCGTTCCTCTGAATAGGCATGAATTCTGATGGTATGTTTCTTTACCAGCTTCCCAAAGATAAATTTCTGAAACACGGCAAACACCACAGCAGATAGCAGAAAATTTAACACGGACAGATAGGGTGGATAGGCAATTACACCAATGCGGAGAATGTTAAATCCTGCTGCACTCCACACCAGGCAGGCCAGAAGCAACAGGGTATTTCGATTCACTTTCATAAACTGCCTCCTTCTTGAACAAGGTTCAGTTTCCTGGATAAAAAATTCCCACGCTTTTGTGGGAATTTCAATATAGGGTCCTGCGGACGATTTCCAAAACAGCACCGGGATCGTAGTCCTGGCGCAACAAAGCGGACAGCATCAAGGAAAACAGGACACCCGCAAACTTCTCAGCTGTAAAATCCTCCGTGAATGCATTGGAGCGTACTTTGGAGTCGCGCAGTAAGACAGAACACAGCCCCTCCATAATATGCTGCCAGGTTTGCTGCATCCGCCGCTTTCCGTCCGACTTGTCCTCTCCCAAGAATCCAAGAGAGTGAAGGCTAAAGAAACCAGGGTATTGATTGCAGCCGTATTCCATCCGCTCATACATCCAGGTAATACAAGCCTGGGTATCCTGAAATACGGTTCCATCCTCTGGACGGTGGAAAATCTCACACCAGACGCTTTCCACTGCAGCTCCTACCAGAGCTGCTTTTGAATCAAAATAATTGTAGATAGACCCCACAGACACACCACAGGCCGCTGCGACAGAGCGAATATTGATCGCCGACCACCCTTGTTTTTGAATCAGCTCTCGACTGGCTTTTAAGATCTCCTCTTTCGATGTTACAGCAGTATTCATTCCGTCACCTCAACATGAACAGTGTTCATTATAGCTTGACGCCTTTCCCTTGTCAAGCTTCTAGAAAAGAAACCGCCCGCAGTTTGGAGAGTAAGATCCAAAATCTCTTCAACCAGTACCCCCAGCTTTCTGCCCTATTATTTGGGGAAGTAAATGGCCATTTTGAATCCCTTCCCCCACTGGGACGTTGCCTCCAGGCGCAGGTTCAGGTCATCCGCCATCCTTTTGGTAAGATAAAGGCCCATGCCAGTGGCCTTTTTTCTGCTGTCTGTGGAATCGCCAGTAAATCCCTTTTGGAAAATGTACGGGAAATCATACTCTTTTACACCCACACCATTATCCTCCACATAAAGGATATCTTCCGTCTCCCCATGCATCATGGAAATCGTAAGACTGGGATGAGCACTGCTATACTTCACTGCATTGCTCACAATTTGGCCCAGCATAAACTGGAGTCCTCTGCGATCTGTGTAGACGGTTTCCCCCTGGAGTTTCTGTTGGACTACAAACTGCTTTTCTTCCAGAAGCGGAGCATAGTCCTCCAAAATTTCGCCCAAGCACTCTTCCAGATCAACATCTTCAAACCGGTAATCTTTGGTGCTGCTTTTTAGACGGGCGTAGTACAGCATTTGCGTGATATCCTCTTGAAGCTGACTGCGGACATAATCCAATTTCGCGTGTACGGAAGGGGCTATCTCATCTTCCCGGTTATCTAGGATCACTGTCAGCAGCGATAGAGGGGTTTTCGCTTCATGAGCCCATCCCTCAACATACTCTTCGTAATCCCGTAGGGCATCTTCCAGGTTGGTGCACGCCAACTGTTTCTCCCGGAGAACCGTTGCAAGGAGGCGAATGGATTCCCCTTCCTCCCAACTGAGAGCGCTCAGGAGCCGTTCCTCGTTGCAGGCGTTTGGATCGCTGAGGAAACTCCGGAAAAGCTCTTGGCACCTGTCATCTTTCTTGCACAGCACAACCAACAGCAATGCACCGAAAAGAACGCTTGCCATCACCACCAAACCAATCAGCGTTTGGAATGCCTGGATGTCTGAGACCCAAAGAATGATTGCACAAAAGCAGTCAATCCCCAGCAGCAACAGCATCCATGGGTAATAGCGTTCCACCTTGTGCCAAAGTTTTTTCATGCGCCGCCTCCGTTTCCAAGCGATAGCCCAAGCCGCGAACTGCCACAATCTTCTGCTTCATTTTTAGACGGGCCATGGTCTTTTTCAGCCGAGTCAGATTCACCCGCAAGGCATTTTCATCGATGTATTCCGTGGTTCCCCACACAGCCTGGAAGAGGCTCTGGGCAGTGACTAGCGTATCTCCTGCGGTCAATAGAGCGACCAACAGTTTTCCCTGATTTTTGGGGAGGACTTCAGAGGTGCTGTGAATATAAAGGGTATAGGTGTGTGGGTCCAACCGAAAGCCCGGGCCTTCCATGAGATTTGGGAGATCCTCAAACCGTTTGAGAACATTGGATACCCTGGCTAAAAGCCGCTCTCTTTTGCACGGCTTTGCCAAATATTCATCCGCACCCAACTGAAGCGCTTGCACCTCGTCCTTTATCTGATCTCTGGAAGTCAACACCAAAACTGCAATCGAAGTTCTGCTTTTCAGTTCCCGACAAATTTGGAAACCACTGATTCCCGGCAAATTCAAATCCAAAACCACCAAATCAGGAAGAATGCTCATCAGCTGCTGGGTGACATTTTCAAAATCAGTGATTGCCTCCACATGATACCCGGCCTTTTGGAGCATACTGCAAAGCTCCTCACGCATATAGGCTTCATCTTCCACAACGGCAATGGTTTTCACCTTTGTCCCATCCTTTCCAAATTATTCTTCCCTATGTGGCTGCATCTGGGTCAGCAAATACTTGTCACTGGTGCGTTTGACCGTCTGCATATAGAGATATTCTACCACGCAAAGCAGTAAAATCATAGCTGCCGCCACAAACAGCATCTCCGGTATGGTTCCACGAGTTCGGGGCGAAAGAATCCCGGTGAACAGTGCTCGGACTCCAAACATACTACTGATGGCAGCCACCAACACGGGAAGTCCCATAAACCAAGTGATCTGCTTTCGAGCAGAATGGCAAAGGTTTTCATAAGAAGCGCCTAAGCGGATCAAGGTCTGATACCTGCGTCCTGTTTTCTGCTGACTCATCAAAAACTGAACTCCCACGATGGTATTGGCAACCACCAGGAACACAATCGCCAAGTAAATACAAAGATAGCTGGATGCTACGGTCAAGAAAAGCTGGCGTCCGATGTTTTGCAGATAACTCTCATACTCCACACCCGTTTCATCCAGCTTTTCATTCAGGCTGGAGTAGATAGTCAGCAAGCCGCTTTTCTTTAAGGTCTGAGGATCGAGCACTCCATTTACGTATGTAGTATACTTCGATTGCGTATGGTAGTAAAAAGCGTCATCGGGCAAAATCAGGGCCAAGGCCAGTGTGATGGAACGGTCGGTAACCAGGTTCACCGACTGAATCTCCCCCGTCAGATAAATGGGGCTTCCCACCAGCTGGGCCTCTGAGTAGCCAGCTAATGCATCATCGAGCATGGCAAGTTGATTTGCAGGGGTATAATCGGCATCCATGTACACGGCTGCTTCATTTTCCCCTAATGTGAGCGTGGGTTTGCCGGCCAACTCCAACATTTTATTATAGTCGGACAGACAGATCAACTGAGGGAATGTGTCATACCCAAGATTGTTCAATAGGGTATTCCGCTCCTGGGATGGGGAGAGTCGCTTGAGAGCCTCTATGGCAGCATCCATGGAAAAAGCATTGGCCTGATCCTCTGTGGTACGGATATACCCTATTTTCATTTCGAACAGTTGAGAAAACTGGGTGTCCAAATTGTGCTCTTGCAGCATTGTCCGTATCGTTGGGAGAACCTGTTCTGGATCTTCCGCTGCAGGCTCCTCAAAGGTGTAGTCAATCACATGGTTCGCGGAGGAAGGGTTGGTAGCGGCAATGGCCACTCCCACGCCAAAGCAACACAGAGCTCCCAAAATCAGCAATGAGCTAACAGCCATAGAGGTGGACTGCTGAACAACATTTTCCTGAATCTGACGGAAAGTAAACACATGAAGTTGTCTCTTCCCCCTCCCTTTGTTTACGATCAGGGAGATCAGTACCCGCATTCCATAAAACAGCAGCATAGTGCCCACCGTACCCAGCGCCATGGTCAGGGTCATCATGTTTTGACCGATCCATGCAATACCTTGAATCGCCATATAGTAAGCCATGGCCAACATGACAAACCCACTTCCAGCTGCCAGAGCATACAGATAGGTGGGGTGTTGTTTCTTGGGGCGATTGGTTGGTTCTGTCAACAGCACCCCAATTTCCTGACGGCTGATTCCTCCGCTTAGGAACAGCAGTGCCACCAGCTTGATGGCCAAGAAACCTGTCAACGTCAGCACGAATGCCGTCCAGGAAAATGTAAAACGATGACCGATGATTCCCATACCCACCAGTTTCGCCGTGACAAGACTGGTCATCTCCGACAGCAACACTGCCACGGGCAATCCAATAACCAGGGCCAGAACACTGCTTACCAGATCTTCCGCCAAAAGCATCCCGAACAGTTTGCTGCGACGCATTCCCATCATCAGGTAAACACCAAATTCATGGCGTCTGCGTTCAAACTGATACTTGCAGGCAAAGTAAGTCAAAAAGACTAGGATATCCAACGTTATTAGATAAAACACAGGGATCATGGTCAACAGCCTATCCACTGCGTCGCTTTCCATCTTCTTCAAAAAGAGCATCACATCCTGAGTGGAGACGGATAAGATCATGTAAAACGCCACAATGGAGATCACCAGGGAACTAAAAAACAGACCGTTCTCCTTCCGGCTGCGGCGGCTGTTTCGGAGAATCAGATTAGAGAACATTGGAACTCCCCCCTCCCAGCTGGGCCATCACCTTCAAGATCCGGCCATAAAATTCCTGCTGATTTTCGTCCCCGCGACGCAGCTCGTGAAAAATCACACCATCCTGGATAAACAAGATGCGCTTGCAGAAGCTGGCTGCGTTGGAATCATGGGTCACCATCAGGATGGTAGCTTGTTCGTCTCGATTCAGTCCGGACAGTTTCTCCATCAGACCCCTTGCATTCTTGGAGTCCAATGCGCCAGTGGGCTCGTCGGCAAGAATCATTTTGGGGTGGAGAATCAGCGCTCTTGCCGCAGCCACACGCTGACGCTGACCTCCGGACATCTTGGACGGGAACTTGTCTAAAACGTCGGTGATCTCCAGGTACTCAGCCAATTGGTTCAATCTCTGTACGCTCTCGTCATCCGAGACCCCATGGAGAGAGGTTGGGAGCAGGATGTTTTCCCGACCTGTCAAGTTGTCCAGCAGTTCAAAATTCTGGAACAGATAGCCAACAGTTTTGCCCCGGTATTCCGCCAAAGCTTTTCCCTTGTAGGAGTGCAAACTTTTTCCGTCGATTTCAATACTTCCGCCCGTGGGCTGGATCACAGTGGCAATACAGTTGAGCAGCGTGGATTTACCAGAGCCACTACTCCCCATAATACCAAGAAACTCTCCCGGCATCACCTGGAACGTAATGCCATTGAGCGCCTTAGTTTGATTCGGTACATTGCCGTAGATTTTTGTCAAGTTCTCAATATTTAAAATTGGATTCATTGGGATACCTCCTATCATTTACACACAAATGATAGCACAGGCGCTTCCTGATGACCACTTACAGTTGTTGTAAGTTTCCATACAGAGAAAAATAGGCAGGAAAGCCAACCTGCAGAAAGCCCAGGGATCGTAAGATCCCTGGGCTTTCTCTCTTAAGCTACGGCAAAGAAGGGCGTGCGGCTATTTTGACGGGTTGAATCTGCAACCGGCTGTTCCTGGACCGCCCGAGTACTGGTGCGGGTAGTTCCACCGGATATATAAACCTTGCCGCATTCCGGACAGATCGCTGTGTGATAGGTAACCGACTGGGCGACAACCTCCCTGCCTTCTCTCTGCGCCTTGGCTTGCTCCCGTACCACGTGCTCCTGTTCGTGGCCACGCACAGCAGAAGCCGCTTGATCCGGATCCACATTGGTGGGAGTTTTGAAAGACACTCCCGGGTCATCGGACCCGTCCTGATATTTCCGCTCTTTGCAGGTCTGGCATTCCCCTTCCTCCATAACCTCTTGGGCGGATTTAGATTTTTCCACCTCTGCATTCAGCTCATCCTGACTGAGGTAGTGGATACGGTTTCGCACGGCCATCTCTACAGGATCAACACCCTCCCGGTAATTGGACAGCGCTGCTGTTCCGGTCAAAGTGACTGCACTGGGCTGTTCCCGGCTCACAGTGGGAGCAGCAGTCACCGGGGTAACCGGTTGATCCGTAGCCGGGGATTGAGCACGAGATACTGCAATCTGCTCTCCTCGGTTCGCACCCATGGTTCGCCCCCAATAGGCATTGGAGGTACCCCAACTCACTCCATATAGGCCAAGCATCTATTACACCACCTTTTCTTCTGCTTCCTCTCATAGCTCTCATTATACCGTAAAATGGAATCCTTGCAAGGGCAGAAAAGAAATTTTCCGTTTCTGACAAATGGTGAAAATACCGTCCATAATGACATCTTTTGACGGTACATAGAAAAATGCAGGCGAATGCCCAGCTGATACCTCTAGAACAAGAATGTACAAAAATAGCACAAGGATTTTCTATGATTTTTGTCCCGGAAAGCATATAATTCTAATTAATGGAACTTCGGAAAAAGTCAAAGGCTTTCCATAGCCAAGGACCCCAGACACAAAAAGCACCTTGCTTTTTAAAAACTTCTGTCCGTACCTAGCGCTCACATGGTCACCTAGATTTTCTTGTCGGCACAGGAGCGTTCACAAAAAGATCCTTCGTCACCACCAAAGGGAGTGAAAACAAATGAAGTATACCAAAGAACAAAGAGTACTCCGCAAACTAACAGCTCAGTATGCAGAATGCGCCGCTGACCCGAAAAACATACAGAAACTTGCACTCCACCGCAGTGTCAACGACCTCAAGCAGATCCGTCCGATTGTGTTCATCGATGAAATACCATGGAATGAAATGAACCACGATGAATCCCTGACCTTGGAATGTGAAGATCCTGTTTTTCGCAGATACGAGGAAACCCTGCGTAGAAAACTGTATCAATGGAAGTATTTCCCCGCAGATATGGTCTTGGAACCTTACATCGGAGTTCAAAAAAAGATACATTCCACTGGCATTGGCGTAGAGATTCAGGATGAGATCCGTGTGACAGAATCAGATAACAATATTGTATCCCACAAATATCTATCCCAGTTTGAGACGGAGGATGACCTCTCAAAACTTCACAACCCAATCATTACCTATGACGAGTCGGGTACAAACGCGGAATTTCAGAAAATTGGTGACCTTTTGGGAGATCTGCTCCCTGTGAAAAAAGTGGGAGAGGCCACCGGATACTCTTTGGGATGCAAATCCTGGGATATCATTGCAAGCTGCATGAACTTGGACACCCTACTCTGCAATTTGATTGATGAACCAGAGTTCATGCACGCTCTCGCAAAAAGATTTGCTGATATTTTTCTTGATACTATCCGTCAATACGAAGAGCTAAACCTTTTGGACGCCGACACCTTATATCTTCACAGTACAGCTGCCACTATTTCGGGACTAGGCCCTGTGGACAGAGAACATGTTACAGCTAAAAATGTTTGGGGCCGTGGATTGGCTCAGATCTTTTCCACGGTTTCTCCAGATATGCACAACGAATTTGACATCACCTACATGAAAGAAGCCATGGCTCCCTTTGGCGCGGTCTACTACGGATGTTGTGAACCTTTGGATAGAAAAATTGATATTCTCCGGCAAATTCCTAACTTGAGAAAGATCTCCATTTCCCCGTGGGCTGATATCAATATTGCTGCAGAAGCGATCCAAAAAGATTACGTCGCATCTGTAAAACCCAATCCCGCAAACGTAGCTTGTGATAGCCTGGATGAACAAGTTATTCGCAAAGAACTGGGAACGATTTTACGCGCCTGTGAAAAAAATGGGTGCGCCTTTGAGCTGGTACTGAAAGATATCAGCACTGTCAAACATCACCCCGAAAACCTTATGAAATGGGAAAAGATCGCTATGGAAATGGTGGGGGGATGATAATACTTCCTGGTACAAACCATCGCGTTCCCTTTATAGGGGCAGGTTGACACTCACCTCAATATGTGTATCTCTTCCTAATGGGATCTAAGGATGGATAAAGTTCCTTCCCAGGTACATCGCCACGGGTGATTCTTCCACGCTGCTTTTCAGTGGTGGTACCGCTCAATGACAGCTCAAAGGAGATGGCCTTTGCCAGAAGGGGCGGATCTGTGCGAAAATCCCTCTACTCCATGAAAAAATCCCCTGTAGGCAGCAGCCTACAGGGGATCCATTTTTGCTTAAATGAGTATGGTTTGCTTCACCAAAACGCTGGAAGTGGACGATTTCCCGCTCCCGCAGGAATCTGATGGGATCCCGCACATCGGGGTCATCGGTAAAGCGAAGGATATTATCGTACGTCATACGGGCTTTCTGCTCAGCACTTAAATTCTCATGGAGATCCGCGATGGTATCCCCTGTGACTGAGAAGGTATTGGCGTTAAATGGTGTACCGGAAGCCGCCACCGGATACACACCTGCGGTGTGGTCCACAAAGTAATCGTCAAAGCCCGCCGCTTTAATCTGCTCCGGCGTCATGTTGCGGGTGAGCTGGTAGACGATGGTACCCACCATCTCCAGATGAGAGAGCTCTTCCGTACCGATATCCGTGAGAATCGCTTTGAGCTCCGGCAGGGGCATGGTATACCGCTGACTGAGATACCTTAAGGACGCCCCAATTTCTCCGTGGGGACCTCCGTATTGGGAAATGATCATCTTGGCCAAACGGGGGTTGGTGTTCTTGATGTGGATGGGATATTGGAGCCGCTTTTCATAGACAAACATTTAATTGCCCTCCTTTTCCCAGGGCCAAGGATCGCTAACCCATGCCCAACGACTGGTCTCCTGGCCCTGCTCCCCCATGGGGCCAAACTTTTCCTCATACTCCTTCTTCAAGTGGTCCGCTTTGGCCTGGTATTCCTCCAGACGGTGTGCGGCCTCCTTATTGTTGGGATGGGTATCCAAAAACAGGTGCAGCTCCCAACAGGCAAACCGAGCTGCGTAATAGCGCTTGCGCATCATTTGCTCTTCCTTCAACGGGGCTCCCCCCTTCTGCCGTAAAACGGCTTATCTAAAACAGGGAACAGTGTCCCCGCATCCAGGGCGCGCTCCATCTGGTGCAATTCTCCCGTCCACTGCTGGTAGGGCACATAGGCCATGCCCGGCACCGGATCTTTGGGCAATGGGCTAAGACCGTCGTACAGTCCGCAGGCCATTCCCATGGTCTCTTCTGCCAATTTTAATTACCCCTTTCCTGTCTTTTCTGGGGAGGCTCCTCGGCCTTGTCCCCTTGATACCAGGATATGCGTCTGAGAACAATGGGTTCCTCCTTTGCACAAACAAAAAAAGCCAGCCCACAAGGAGCTGACTTTCTCGTTCCCAAAAAGGGAATTCTGTTACATCTTGCTGATGTCCTCTGAGGTGAGGATCTCAAAGCCGTTGGCGTGCAGAGCTTCTGCTGCCTTTTGACCGTTATCCACACGGATAATGACATAAGCTCTGCCCTCGTCACGGCTGATAAAGGCATACATGTACTCCACGTCAAAGCCCTCGTCAGAGAGCAGCCGCACAGCCTTGGAGAAAGAACCGGGAGTGTCATCCACACCCACGGCAATCACCTTGGTGAGGGTGACGGTCATCCCGTGGCCTTTGAGTGCCTCCACTGCCTCCTTGGGCTTATCCACGATCACCCGCAGAATGCCGAAATCCCGGGTATCTGCCACGGAAATAGCGCGGATATCAATGTTCGCTCCGGCCAGGACTTCCGTGACCTCGGCCATACGGCCGGGCTTGTTTTCAATAAATACAGAAAGCTGCTGGATCTGCATAACGTCACGTCCTCTCCTTAAATTCCCCGTGAGCCACCCCACAGGGCTGTACTATCTAGTCCTATTATAACAGAGGGTCCGCCCTTTGGCAAGCTAGGAACTTTCCTTTACAGAATCCGCTTGTCAATGACCCGCTTGGCCTTGCCTTCACTGCGTTCAATGGACTTGGGCTCCAACAGGGTGATCTTAGCGGAGATATTCAGTGTGGAATGCAGGGCGTCCGCAATATTGCGTTCCACTTTCTCCAGATTCCGCACAGTGTCGGAGAACAGGCTCTCGTTCATCTCCACCTGAACTTCCAGAGTGTCCAGATTGTTCTTGCGGTCCACGATCATCCGATAGTTGGGATCCATGCCCAAATCCAGCAGCACGCTCTCGATCTGGGACGGGAACACATTGATACCCCGGATAATCAGCATATCATCGGTACGGCCCTTAGGCTTGTTCATACGCACCGTGGTACGACCACAGGCGCATTTCTCGTGGGTCAGGGAGCAGATATCCCGGGTGCGGTAACGAATGAGGGGCAATGCTTCCTTTCCGATGCAGGTGAACACCAGCTCGCCCTCTTCCCCATCGGGCAGCTGCTCGCCGGTGGCGGGGTCGATGATCTCCGGGAAGAAGAAGTCCTCCTGGACATGCATTCCGTTCTGCTCCTGACACTCGCAGGCCACACCGGGACCTGCAATCTCGGACAGGCCATAAATGTCATAAGCCTTGATGGCCAGAGCCTTCTCGATCTCCTTGCGCATTTCTTCGGTCCAGGGCTCCGCGCCGAAAATGCCGATACGCAGCCGCAGGCTGGTGGGGTCGATACCCTTATCCCGAACGGTTTCGCCGATATACATAGCATAGGAAGGCGTGCAAGCCAAAATATCCGAGCCGTAATCCTGAAGGATCTGCACCTGACGGCTGGTATTGCCCGAAGACACGGGGATCACCGTGGCGCCCAGCTTCTCCGCACCGTCATGGAGGCCCAAACCGCCAGTGAACAAACCATAGCCATAGCTGACGTGGACAAAGTCCTCGTGAGTGCCGCCGGTGCCCACAATGGACCGGGCTGCACTGCGCGCCCACACATCCAGGTCATTCTGGGTATACGCCACAACGGTCTGCTTACCGGTGGTGCCGGAAGAGGCATGGACGCGGGCTAATTCGTCCCGGGGCACAGCAATCAGCCCAAAGGGATAGGTGTCCCGCAAGTCCTGCTTGGTGGTGAAGGGCAGCTTGGTGAGATCGTCAATGGAGCGGATATCCTCCGGCTTCAAACCGATCTCGTCAAACTTCTTTTTGTAGAACGGCACGTTCTCATAGCAGCGCTTGACCATTTCCACCAGCCGCTGGGATTGGATCTCCCGGAGCGTTTCCCGGGAGGCACATTCAATTTCAGGCTCAAAATAATTTGGCATGGGTATGTTCCTTTCTATCGCTCTAATAAACCACCGGGTCCTCCCCGGCTTATCATTCTATTTCAGCTTTGGCTTCAGGCATTCCAGCCCAGCTCGAAGGCCTTTTTGTTCATCTCCAAGAACTTCGGAGGCACGCAGCGTTCCACCGCAGCCAGCCAAGTCTCCTTTTCACCGCCCAGACGCTTGGCCATGGCGCCAATAAGTACCACGTTCACCGCTTTCTGGGAACCGGCATCCTCGGCAAGCTTCAAAGCGTCCACAGCCAAGACCTTGACGCCCTTGTCTTCCATCTCCTGGAGCAGACCCTGGGGATACTGCTTTTCCCCGGTGACCACGGGCATAGGGTCGATCTGCTGGGTGCTGGTGACCACCACGCCGTCCTCCTTCAAATAGGGCAGGAACCGAGCGGCTTCCAGCTGCTCAAAGGCCAGCACAATATCAGCCTCACCTGTTTCAATAATGGGGGAGTACACCTTTTCACCCCAGCGGACATAGGTCACCACGGATCCTCCCCGCTGGCTCATGCCGTGAACCTCACTGACCTTCACGTCAAAGCCCTGGTCCATCATGGCGTCGCCCAGAATACGGCTGGCAAGCAGGGTACCCTGGCCACCCACGCCCACGATCATTACACTTTTATTCATAAGTAGTTACCACCTTTGCTTATCCAAACAGTTTCACGTATCCGCATCCTCAGCCGATAGCGCCCTTGGGGCACAGCGTCTTGCACACGCCGCAGCCCACACACTGAGTGCCGTCGATGACGGCCTTGCCGTCCCGGTAGCTGATGGCGGGGCAGCCAATGCCCAGGCATGCCTTACATCCAATGCACTTGTCGCTGGCCACTGCCAGAGGCGGATTGTGCTTGACGTACTTCAACAGAGCGCAGGGACGGCGGCTGATGATGACGGAGGGCTCTTCTGCAGCCAGCTCCTCTTTCAGCACCCGAGTGACCTCCTTCAGGTCATAGGGATCCACCACGGTTACGCGCTTAATTCCAATGGCGTGGCAGAGGGCCTCCAAATCAATGGCAGAGGCGGGCTCACCCTTGATGTTGTACCCGGTGGTGGGGTTCTGCTGATGGCCGGTCATGCCAGTGATGGAGTTATCCAGCACGATCACCACAGAGTTGGAACGGTTGTAGGCGATATCCACCAGGCTGGTGATACCGGAATGAGCGAAGGTGGAATCACCGATGACGGCAACCGCTTTCTTCTCCCCTTCCTCGCCACGAGCCTTGTTGTAGCCGTGGAGAGCGGAGACAGAAGCACCCATGCAGATACAGGAATCCATGGCCCCCAGAGGAGCAGATGCTCCCAGGGTGTAGCAACCAATATCACCGCTGACATAGACCTTCTCCCGCTTCAAGGCGTAGAACACGCCCCGATGGGGACAGCCGCAGCACATCACAGGGGGACGCACCGGAATCTCGGCGTCCAGGGAAAGGCTTTGTGCCTCCTCGCCGGTGAGAAGCTTTTTCACAATCTTCTGGGAGAATTCGCCGCAGCGGGGGAACAATTCCTTGCCAATAACGGGAATACCCATGGCCTTGCAATGGGTCTCTACAAAGTCATCCAGCTCCTCAACTACGTAGACCTTCTCGCACTTTGCAGCAAAGTCCCGGATGAGCTGCTGGGGCAGGGGGTACACCAAGCCCAACTTCAAATAGTTGACGCTGTCCCCCATGGCCTCTTTCACATACTGATAGGGGGTGCCGGAAGCGATGACGCCGATCTTTGCGCCGTTGTCCTCCACCCGGTTCAAAGAGGTGGTCTCAGCATAAGCGGTCAGAGTGCGGGTGCGGGCCTCCACCTTCTCGTGCTTGGCCTTAGCAAAGGCCGGAAGCATGACGTTTTTGGAGGGATCTTTCTTATACTCTTTCAAAGGCAGCTCCTTGCGCTCCCCGTCCTCCACAATGCTGCGGGAATGAGCGATACGGGTGGTCAAGCGCAGGATCACCGGAGTGTCAAACTGCTCGGAAAGTTCGTATGCCAGCTTGGTGAACTCTTTACATTCCTTGGAGTCCGCGGGCTCCAGCATGGGAACCTTAGCGGCACGAGCGTAGTTGCGGGAATCCTGCTCGTTCTGGGAGGAGTGCATCCCGGGGTCGTCCGCCACGGCCAACACCATACCGCCATTGACTCCAATGTAGCTCATGGTGAACAGCGGGTCCGCCGCCACGTTCAGGCCCACGTGCTTCATGGCGCAGAAAGAACGTGCTCCGCCGATGGAGGCACCGCAGGCGGTCTCAGTGGCAACCTTTTCGTTGGGGGCCCACTCGCAGTAGATCTCCGGGTACTTGACCGCAGCCTCGGTAATCTCGGTGCTGGGGGTACCAGGATAGGCCGAAACCACCTGCACGCCAGCCTCATACAGGCCACGAGCTACTGCCTCGTTGCCCAGATACAATTTTTTCATAGTGTCTCTTCCTCTCGTGTTATTTCAAGCCGACAGCTCCGGCCAAAAACCTGAGCCTGCAGCGTTTTATGCTGTGTGACGTTCTCATTCCTCCGGCTGGTTCCGCAGATCCAGCACGCGCTTTGCCTTGCCTTGGAACCGCTCCAAGCTCTTGGGAGACACCAGAGTGACCTTGGTCTCCAGGCCCAGTACGCTCTTCAGGCGGTCGTGGATCTTCTTCTGGAGCGCTTGCAATTCTCCGAAGCTCTCCAGGAACGAGGCATCCACCAGCTCCACCTTGACTTCCAGGTTGTCCAGGAAGTTCTTTTTGCGCACCACCAGTTGATAGTGGGGACCCACATTCTCCATGCCCACCAACACGCTCTCGATCTGGGAGGGGAACACATTGACGCCCTTGATGATGAGCATATCGTCGGTGCGGCCCATGACCTTATCCATACGCACATGGGTGCGTCCGCAGGCACAGGGCTCGTAATTCAATCGGGTGATATCCTTTGTCCGGTAACGGAGCACCGGCATGCCCATTCTGGTCAGCGTGGTGACCACCAATTCCCCCACTTCTCCGGGAGCTTTTTGTTCCAGGGTCTCCTGGTCGATGATCTCCGGGAGGAAAGCGTCCTCCGCAAAGTGCAGGCCGCACCGGAGATGACATTCTCCCGACACGCCGGGACCGGTCAGCTCGGTCATGCCATAGTTATCAGTGACCGTGACCCCCAAGTTCTCCTCGATGCGCTGACGCATCTCCTCGGTGCAGCCTTCGCTGCCCAGAATGCCGTATTTCAAGTTGGCATAGGCCTCCTTGGGATAGGGACTTTCCCGGACCAGCTCGCCCAAGTACAGAGCATAGCTGGGGGTGGCTACCAGACCGGTGACGCCAAAGTCCCGCATCATCATCAACTGCTTTTCAGAGTTGCCCGAAGAGGCAGGAATCACCGTGGCTCCCACCTTCTCCAAGCCGAAATGCAGTCCCAACGCTCCTGTGAATAGCCCATAGCCAAAGGAGATCTGAATGATATCCTCCTCGGTGACACCGGAGGCCGTGACGATACGCGCCACAAAATCGGACCAATTGTCAATGTCCTGACGGGTATACGCCCCCACCGTAGGCTTGCCTGTGGTGCCCGAGGAAGCGTGAATCCGCACAATATCCTTCATGGGCACGGCCAACATCCCAAAGGGATAGTTGTCTCGAATGTCATCCTTGGTGGTGAAGGGGATGTACTGCACATCGGAGAGCGTCTTGATCTTATCCCCCGACGTGATGCCCGCCTTGCCCAAGCGCTCGTGATAGAAGGGTACGTTGTTGTAGCAATAGTCCACCATCCACTTCAAGCGCTCCAGCTGCAGAGCTTCAATGTCCGCCCGCTTCATGGTCTCGATGTCTTTTTGAAAAAACCTTGGCTCCATGACCTTTAAAACCTTCTTTCCCGACAGTTCCCATATTGTGCTGCCGGTATTCTACTTTCACTGCCTGGCGCTTTAAATCAAAAAAGCAGCCTGCGTTTATTTTACAGGTTTCCCGTCTTATTTGCAATACTTTTTCTACATTCTTCCATCTTTGACGCCAACCAGGGCAGATGACACTCGAATTTCGGTCCAAAACGGTGGTCCTTGCTCTTTTCAAAAGTGGTCTCGATGGTCCGCCAGGTGTACTCTGTCGCCACCTCACAAGCGTCCTTTAAAGATGCTCCATTGAGAAGGGCACCCAATAGCGCTGAGGCAAACAGATCTCCTGTACCATGGTAGAACCCTTCAATCCGGTCCGTCAAATACAGGTGGGCCTCACCAATAGAGGAATCATAACAGGCAGTTCCCAAGGAGCCCTCTTTCACCCACACACCAGTGAGCACCGCCATCTTGGGCCCCAGGGCACAAAGACTTTCCAAGATCTCCCGGATCTCCTGGCGGGTGTAGGGACCCGGATTATAGGGCCTCCCCAACAGATGACAGGCTTCCGTCATATTGGGCACAACAATATCCGCTTTCCTGCACAGCCGCGCCATGCCGTCAGCCATCTCCTGGGTATAGGTCTGATAGAGCTTTCCCCCGTCCCCCATCACTGGGTCCACAAGGATCAGGGTGTCCTTCTCCCGGAACCAGTCGAAAATCTGCTCCACGATGCCAATCTGCCCGACACTGCCCAAAAAGCCGCTGTACAATGCCTGGAATTTGAGCCCGATGCTTTTCCAGTGTTCAGCCATGGGCAGCATATCCTCGGTGAGATCCCGATAGGTGAACCCGGTGAAACCACCTGTATGGGTGGACAGCACCGCTGTGGGCAGGACGCTGGTTTCCACTCCGCAACAGGTGAGCACCGGCAGAGCCACGGTCAAGGAACACTTGCCCACTCCGGAAATATCGTGAATGGCAAGGCAACTCATCTCTTTATACTCCATGAAGATCACGCCTTCTCTCTTAGCATAGTTTGGATGGCTTCCGCCAGAAACGTAACGGAACCAGTGTAGTACAGCCGGAACCGATTGTCAAACAAGAAATTCCCATTGCTTTCTGGAAGTATCCAGCAAATCCTACAAGGGCAGCGCGAAAAGTTTGGCTGCTATTTTGAGGGTGTTTCTGCAACCAATCAGCGTTTACCAGGGTTCTTATGTTTGGAAGTACAAAGTGGGTGTCCCACCGTATCCCTGGGACAAAAGGAGGTTTGGATGTCATGAAGAAGAGGTCATTTCGAAAAGCGTTGTGCACACTCATTTCCGTATTGCTGCTGTGGGGTTCCGTGCCGGTGACAGCAGCGGTCTGGGACAATCCCTTTCAGGATGTCAAAGAAACGGATTGGTTCTATCCCCACGTGGCTCAGGTGGTGAAGGAAGGCTATTTCGCAGGTACTTCCTCCTCTACCTTCTCCCCGGAAGCCAAGATCACAAAGGGAATGTTCCTCACTGCTTTGGCAAACCGGGAAAAAGTGGATCGAGCTCAATACCCTGGCAGCCGCTTTCAAGACGTGAACCCAGACGCCTGGTACGCCCCAGCCGTTCAATGGGCGGTATCCTGGGGAGTGGTCACCGGCGGGAGTGATGGTACTTTCACCTTTGACACCCCAACTTTAGAATGCTTTGATCCCGATGCCCCGCTCTCCCGTCAGAATGCAGCGGTTATCCTCATGGCTTACTGCAAAAACCTAAAGAGTTCCACCCAGCCGTCGAAGACCAGTTTGGATGACTTCTCCGACAGCGATGACGTGGCTCTCTTCGCACAAATTGCCATGGAGTGGGCCGTGAAAACGGGATTGCTCTCCGGCAGCGACGGGAAGCTTCTTCCTCGGGAGCTTCTGACCAGGGCCCAGGCAGCCGCGCTGTTGAGCAATTTGGACCGCTGTTATCCCAAAGACTCTGGAGCTTTTTCCAGCAGCCCGGTACAGGTATCCTCAGCGGAGGAGCTGACCTTGGGGGACACCACCTACACATACCACATTCCCAGAATTCAGCTCGACGGGGTCAACACCGCTGCTCTCAACACGGAAATTGCCCAGACTTACACAGATGTTTTCAATCAGGCTGTCAACAACATTGCCGGGGGTACTCCGCCAAACTGCAGCGAAATCAGTTATTTTTGGAATGTATATAAAGACGTGCTGTCCCTGGTCACTTGGGACTACCTTCACTCCTTCTATGAATTCCATGTGTGGAATGTCGACATGACCACCGGTGAAGTTCTGGACAGCCGGCAATTGTTGGAGCGCACCGGGTACCAGGAGGATGCGTATACAGAAGCCGCCGAGCTCGTTTTAAGCCGTGCCTTCGATCAGTGGCTGCAAATTCGGGGCCCGCTGCCCGCAGACCTGGAACAGTCGCTGCGGGAACGGACACTGCTCCCAGCCAACTGCGGGCTGGACGATTGGGAACTTTCCTTGGATGAATCCACTTCCATCCCTATGAAAGGGAATCAACTGTTCCTATCTAACTACTATGGTCAGCTATGGATGGTTGGCTGCGTCTGGCACGATGCGGGCTCCCAGCGGCGACCTGTCGCCCTCCCCTTGAACCTGTACAGCGAACCCATTGTCAATTGAATCGAACTACGCTGTAGAGGCTGCCGGATAACCGGCAGCCTCTTTCTTGTTGGCTAGCTTCCACTAGAAAAACAAGGGATTTACAAATCCAGTGAAAAATGGTAAACTATTTAGTAATTATCGGCTTTTGGTACGCTGGCCGGAAGAAAGGCGGGAACGCTATGAAGGGCTATAACGACAAGAGGAGAAGACTGTTTGTCCGCATCACTGCATCGGTGCTGGCCGTGCTGATGGTGGCCACGGTGTTTTCCGTGCTGCTGTTCCGGTAAAAGAAAGCCGGTTTTTTCCACAGGAATCTGCCGCCTCACAGGGCGGGATGGAGGGTAACCAATGAGCAACAAGGGTAAGTATTATCTGACAACGGCTATCGCTTACACGTCCGGAAAACCCCACATCGGCAACGTGTATGAGATTGTACTGGCGGACGCCATCGCCCGCTTTAAGCGCATGGAGGGGTACGATGTATTTTTCCAGACCGGCACCGATGAGCACGGTGAGAAAAACGAGCTGAAAGCGGAAGCGGAAGGCGTCACTCCTAAGGAGTTTGTGGACAAGGTGGCTGCCATCATCAAGGGGCAGTTTGATCTGATGAATGTCTCCTACGATCACTTCATCCGCACCACCGACGATTACCACGAGCGGGAAGTCCAGAAGATCTTCAAATACCTCTACGACAAGGGCGATATCTACAAAGGAGCCTACGAGGGCCTGTACTGCACCCCCTGCGAGAGCTTCTGGACCGAGAGCCAGCTTGTCGATGGCAAGTGCCCTGACTGCGGCCGGGAGGTTCATCCCGCCAAGGAGGAGGCCTACTTCTTCAAGATGAGCAAGTACGCTCAGCGCCTCATTGACCACATCAATTCTCATCCGGAGTTCATCCAGCCCGTAGCCCGGAAAAACGAGATGATGAACAACTTCCTGCTGCCCGGCCTCCAGGATCTGTGCGTATCCCGGACCTCCTTTACCTGGGGCATCCCCGTGGAATTTGACCCCAAACACGTGGTCTATGTCTGGCTGGACGCTTTGACCAACTATATCACCGGCATCGGTTATCATTGCGGCGAGGAATGCACCGAGCAGTTCCACAAACTGTGGCCCGCCGACCTGCACCTCATCGGCAAGGACATCATCCGTTTCCACACCATTTACTGGCCCATCTTCCTGATGGCGCTGGATCTGCCCCTGCCCAAGCAGGTGTTTGGTCATCCCTGGCTGCTGATGAACGGCGGCAAGATGAGCAAGTCCAAAGGCAACATCATCTACGCCGATGATCTGGTGAATATGTTCGGCGTGGATGCAGTGCGGTACTTCCTCCTGCACGAGATGCCCTACGATAACGACGGCAACTTGACCTGGGAACTGGTCTGCGAACGGACCAACTCCGACCTGGCCAACACCCTGGGCAACCTGGTGAACCGGACCATCTCCATGAGCAACAAGTATTTTGACGGCGTGGTTACCAACACCGGCGTCACCGAAGCTGTGGATGAGGACCTGAAGGCTGTGGCAGCCGCCCGCCCGCGCCAAACACACCCCCAGCTGGAAGAT
>OBYM01000125.1_pt1 | contig 51626 bp, 47 predicted proteins | sample 1538191 | NCBI WGS metagenome assembly OBYM01 (sample SAMEA2580165, study PRJEB22360) | human gut metagenome | biome: human gut; feature: human-associated habitat; material: faeces | place: Denmark | collected 2008/2010 | reverse complement strand
CTGAAGATACTTGGCGGGTGACTGCCTGGGAAAATAGGTCGGTGCCGGTATGAAATATGGATGATTCTCTTTGGGGTCATCCATATATCTATTCCTCAATAGCTCAGCTGGCAGAGCATGCGGCTGTTAACCGCAGGGTCGTAGGTTCGAGCCCTACTTGGGGAGCCACAAAAGAAGAGGGAGTATCATTTGATACTCCCTCTTCTTTTGTTTCGATATCATTTTACTGGATTTTACTGGATGAGAATATATTTTCAGTATTTTTTGCTCTGGCAGCACTTTGCTTGCGTTTCTCCTTAGTTCCTCTGTGCGGCGAAAAGGAAATGAATTTCTGATTTCGTGAACTAGTTGGGGGCAAGTCTATGTACTTAAAAAACCGTTGATTCTTTCATTCAATGGTTTTTGTTATTTCGAGGAATACACGTGGACAGATTTAAACCTATTCTTTATATGATTTGGCGGTATTGGATAATCCAATCAGATAGTCAGCCGATAAATGATTATATTTACAAAGTGCGATTAAATCGTTTATTTTTAGTTCTGCTCGGCCGGCTTCAATATGATTGTACCCCTGTTGAGATTTATTTATGATTTGTCCGATTTGTTTTTGCGTTAAGTCGCGATCTTCGCGAACTTCCTTTATGCGTGTTCGATAATCCATAAGATCCACCTCATATGATCTGTCTTATGTCACTCAATCTTTGAGAATTGATGAAAACTCAAAAATTGAGTACAATTATGGAAAATGAATCAAATTACCGAGGGAAATCAATGAGAGGCGTAAAGAATGGAAAATAGCAATGCCATTATAGATAAAAATACCATGACGATAGAGAATACAAAATTTTGTGGTGCCAAAATTCCTAGTGATGCTGTGATCTGTGCGTCCTGTGGCAGACAGGTGGAGGCGTTTAATGGCACGATACAGCAATCTGCTGCAATGCCGAATATTGTGATTAACAACGCCAATATATGCAGCAACGTGAATACAAGTGGTTATGATTGAGCCCGGCAAGTAAGATGAGGAACAAATGGGTCGTTCTTATTTGGTGTATATTATTGGGTTATTTTGTCGGTCATAAATTTTACGAAGCGAAAGTCGGCATGGGAATCCTTTATATTTTTACCTTCGGTTTATTTGGTATTGGGTTATTGTTGATTTTATTACCATCCTTTTGAAACCCAATCCATATTATGTTTGAGTTTGGATTTTTAGGCAAAGACGGCTGTGGAACAGAAGCCGTCTTTACTTTTAGAGTATAGTGGATGGAATGGAGAATCTCATGGACAAGAAAAGATTTAAGAATAGGATTATGTTTATAAAATTGGCAGAAAAGATGGAATCAGATGGGAAAAGGAAAGATTTCTTGTCCGGAAAGGTTGACAACAATGCTTTTCTCTGGTAAAATAATCAATGTTGCTAAAAGACAAATGAGTGTAAATTATGGGCCATTAGCTCAGTTGGTTAGAGCAACCGGCTCATAACCGGTCGGTCCCGGGTTCGAGTCCCTGATGGCCCACCATAACGTGCAAATACGGATTCTTCATTTCATGAAGAATCCGTATTTGCGTTTGAAGAAGAACTACCATCTATTTCTTAATCGGATTGGGTGGTAGTTTTTTGTATAACTATGGAGGGTGTTCCCCTATACCATGTCTACTAACTTTATATTCTATTTCCCATTTACAAATGGTCGGATAAATGAATATAATAAAACTATACGGAATGGCGAACAAAAACAGCAAGAGAACGATTGAAAAAGTGTTGGCACATGGTAAAATTATGGAAAAAGCCGTTCGTACATACGAATAAAAGACAAAGAGGGCGCATGGAGGTTCAGTATGGAGTACATTACGGTGCAGGAAGCTGCGAAAAAATGGAAGATTTCAGAGCGGCTGGTGCAGAAATATTGCGCGGAAGGTCGGATTGATGGAGTCTGCAAATTTGGGAAATCATGGGGGATTCCGGCCAGCGCAGTGAAACCGCAGGACCCTCGAAAGGAAAAGGGGCGCCCTGTTCCCCAACACTCCCCATTAGATCCGAAAGCCTTTCTGGGATTCATGCCGCTGATGAATACGCCTTTTGAGCCTGGGCGCTGCATGGAGTATATCAACGAGATGGAGGACGGTCCCAGAAAAGGGATTGCGCTTGCAGAGTATCATTATTTCAGCGGCCAGCCTGAGAAAGCCATACAGGAAGCAGAGTTGTATTTAACCTGCCCTGATGCGGCGTACCGCCTTTCTGCTTGTTGGATTTATGCCTATGCGAATTTATCCGTCGGTCAGATTCAGCATGCCCGGTATGCGCTGACAGAGATTAAAAACACGTTGGCGGCCAATGCGGAAGAAGCCCCATATATCCGTGCCATTGAAGCCTTTGTCGTATTTGCTTCTTCTGTGCTTCTGCACCTTCCGCTGCCGGAAAAAATGCCTCCAGCGCAGGAGTTCCTTCCGCTATTGCCATCCGGCCAGCGGTCGTTTGCGTTGTATGTCCAGGCCCATTATCTTTATCTGAAAGAGGACTACGGAAAGAGCGTGGGTATCGTGGAAGCCACTCTGGATATGGGGGCGGATCAGTACCCTATACCCGCCATTTATCTGCATTTGGTTGCGGTCATGGACTACATGAGCTTAAAACAAACCCAGCAGGCGCAGAAGCACCTGCTGGCTGCATGGAAAATCGCCCGCCCCGACGATTTGATTGAGGGTTTCGGAGAACATCACGGGCTTCTTGGCGGGATGCTGGAGGCGGTCATCAAACCGGGGTGGCCGGAGGATTTCAAGCGGATTATCGCCATTACCTACCGCTTTTCTGCCGGGTGGCGGAAAATACACAATCCGGAGACCGGACACGATGTTGCAGACGACCTGACAACGACCGAATTTGCCACCGCTATGCTGGCGGCACGGGGATGGACCAATCAGGAGATTGCAGAGCATATGAATATATCCTCTCATACCGTGAAACGGTATATCTCCACCGTCCTGCAAAAGCTGGACATCCGCCAGCGGCAGGAATTGAAAAAATATATGCTGAAATAGTCAATCTACCGGAAAACCGGCTTTGACCCTGCCCATTTTACCTCCTGAAACGGGCGATGTCAAAGCCGGATTTTTTTGTTATTATGTAGAAAATATAGAGGGCTATAAGCCAAAGACTTCAGAAAGGAGGGTGAAAATGGGAAAACATGGCAGTATAACAGGGAGGGTCTACTGTTGGAGATCCCCTTATATGGATATAAGCAAAAATAGCAATATACTGCCGGAGTACCATAATGTTGATGTGGATGATAAGGAGATTCTATAGAGGAGGAACAAAAGAATGAAAAAAAGGATTTTTAGTTTGATACTGATTTTCAGTATCCTATTGCCCACATTTCCAATGGGTGCCCTAACAACACTTGCTCAGAATGCTGTCCTGTATGGCGATGCCGACGGGAACGGCAAGGTGGAGCTGTTGGATGTCAACCTGATGGAACGTTACATAGAGGGGGAGGAAGAGGCAAAAGCCAGTATCCACTGTACCGAAGCAGATGTCAACGCGGATGGTATTGTGGATGATACGGATGTGCAGATGGTAAAGGACTATCTGGTGGGCAATCTCGATAGTCTGACGCCGACATTGCATACAATAACTTTTAATACGGATGGGGGCGGCGAGATAGAGCCTGTCCAGGCCGGTGACGGATATCCTTACAAGGGTGAAATTCCCACCCCCGCAAAGGATAATTACTTATTCGTCAACTGGGCCAAGGAGGACGGAAGCGTCTATTATCCGCTGACCGAGGTCGTATCAGCGGACATGGTTCTGACGGCCGTTTACGAGCCGGTGGAATCCACGGAGCAGCTCAGTATCACCTCATTTAGTCTGGAGGATCAGCCGACCGATGTTTCTTTTGATATTACCGGTGCGTTTACCGATGTGGAAGAAGTCAAGGCAAACATTACGGTCCTTCCGAAAGACGGTTCTGACCCTGTAGAAGTGGATATCAAAGCAAATGGAAACAATACTTTTACTGTTTTTGCTCCCAATGGTTTTAATCCCGGTTCCTCTTATGAGCTGACATTGGGAGAGGGCCTGAACTTTGCGGAAAAAGACGCCATGTTCCGTACAGTGTACTTTATCATCAAAAAAGATGAGGCCGATAACCTTCTGTACAACGAGGACATGATTTTTATAAAAGATACAGAAGAAATGAAGTATACCATCGGCGGCCAAACGGTAGATGTGCTGGAATCCGCCCTGCTGAGCAATGAGGAAAGCGATTCCAATATCACTGGCAGCTTTACAATGTCAACCCAGGATCTGGAAAAGGATGATATCGTCTGTATTTATGAGACTACAGACCCAAGAGACCGGGACTATACCCAGAATACTTATGAAGGCGATGCATTGGCCTTTATCCGCATTACCGGTGTAAGCGGCAATACCTATCAGTTTGAGAGCCTGGACGAGGAAGATTCCAGTCAGGTTTTGGCCATGCCCGATTCCTTCCCGTTCAAGGTTGAGCAGCTGCCGACTGCGAGCGGTAAAGTGAATATCAACGACTATGACGCTTATGCCCTGTCTATGATGGGTCAAACCGAGAAGCCAGAATTTAAGGTGAACGACTTTCTGACTTTCTATACCGTTGATTCCACCCAGTTAACCGATGAGACCCCGGCGGCATATGGCCAAATCACCAAGGTGGAAGGCAACACGATTTCCTATAAAATTGTTGATAAGCAGTATATCGAAGACTTCATGGGGCTGTTTGTTTCCCAGACAGTGGACAACGAGAGTATCTTAGAGGGGATTGACCAGGAAGCATTCCTGAAGAAGGTAGAACAACAAGCACAAAACAGCGGATTTGCGGAAGAGGCGGCAAATCAGATGGCCCTGAATGCTCTGCAAACGGACGAGGTGCAGCAGAAACTTTTGAATGCCGGCTTTACGCAGGCAGAGGTTCAGCAGTTGAGTATTTCTCCTGCAGCTGCGTCTGGAGGCGGACGTGTACAGTTTGCGATGGAAGAAAAGCCTACTGTACATGCGGATTTCCTCAAAGGTAAGCATTTTAAAGACGGCGTTGGAGTCAATCTGGATATCAGTGTAGTTTTTTCCGTCAGCAAAAAGATGGCGACGGGCAAAACGGTTTCTTTAAAGATTGAGCTAACCGCTGGCTTTGAGCAGGAGGTCGGGCTGGGATTCGATATCAATATCGACGACAAGTGGAAATGGTACTTTATTATCCCGGTTTTGGAGGATATCGAGGTAACAGCATCTATTGATATACAAAATTATACTTATATATCCGTGGGTGCCAAGGTATACACGGTTAGCGAGGAAAACATTAAAAAATGGAAAGCGCTTTCTGATGCTACTGCAAGTCCTGAGAGACAGGAAACGCTTCGGAAGATTAACCAGCTGGCCGCAAAGGTGAAAAAGCTGCAATCCCGAGGAGAAGACGTCAAAGCAATCCTGGAACAGATTGAGGGGTACAAGAATCAGCTGCCCACTGTCAATGTGGATGGCGTGGAGTATTCCATGGAACAACTGGAAGAAACCCTTGGTGCTCAGGATGTCAGCGCCGCATTTGATGAGGTGTTCAGCGCTCAGAACGAGGCAGAGGCCAAAACCGGTATGGAGCAGCTGATGGAGCGCTACAAGCAGATGCTGGAGCAGGAATGCGACTGGGTGGAGCTGTATAACCAGCCATTGATTACCCAAACCTATTGGATTGCCATTGCCGCTGTTAAGGTAAACCTGAATTTTGTTGTTAAGGCCAACGTCAATATCCAGTTGGGCGCAGATATGGAATACCAGGTAGGCAAACGGTACAGCTTCTGGCTCCATCTTATGGATAAGACATCTGGTTCCAGCGAAATGGATTTGATTGACGAGCGGTTTGCCTTCCAATTCTATGTGATGGGAACGCTGGGAATCAAGGCCGGAGTCAAGGCGGAAATCGCTTTTGGACTGTTCAGTACCGATTTGGCCAGCGTCGGCGCCAGTGTGGAATTCGGTGCATATGTAAAGCTATATGGATACTTTATCTACTATTTTGAAAAGCTCAGGCCAGCCAATGAAGAACGCTGGAATGAGACCGAAGAAATGATGGGTGCGCTTTATATTGACTTCGGCCTGTATGTAACGGTGAAGTTCAAAGCGCAGGTATTCCTCAACGCTATCAAGTATGAGCCAACCCTCTATGACGATGAATTCCCGCTGCTGACAGTAGGCGTGAAGGAAAATGTTTACGGGTTTGCGTTGGAGCCGGACGAAGACGATGTCTTATATATCAAGGACATTGACAACAACAGCACCAACGGGATTACGATGCCCATACCCGACAGCCATTTAACCATGAAGCGGATAAACCTGACGACCGGAGAAAAATCGGAAGCCCCATATGCCGTTGGCAAATTTATCGTCACCTTTGATGATTCCCGGTTTAAGATAAACAATAAGGGTATCATCAGTGTCGATGTTCCGGAAGGTACCAGATATCTGACCAGCAATATGCGCATTGTTTGGAAAAGTGACAAGCTGACCTTCAGCAAATATGATATCGATATTACTGTCCCGGTGGTCTGGACCAACATGAGCGAGACTGAGCTGAATGAAAAATTCACAGCCAGTGTAGCAGTGGGAAATGAAACAGACGGCTATACCACGGTTTGGAGCGCACGCTATGGCAGGCTGGATGTGTTTGATTTGCCCACCGAAGAAGAAATTTTGCAGCTCATCGATTATGATAGCTATGCTGCAAACGACGGAACCAATTTGAAGTATGCCCAAATCGACGGATATCAGGAACCATCTACCGGCCTGAGTCTGAATACCGACAAAACCTACTTCTTCAACGTGACGCCGAAGAGGTATACATTGACCGTAACGGATGTTGAGAAACCGGACGGTTCAACCGAAAATCGCACCTATACGGCAAAATATGGCGAGACCTTTGACTTGTCCGATTTGGAGTCCACCGGCACCGCCAACAACGAGACTCACACATACACACGCTTCCTCAATCTGACCAATCCAAACGAACCGGATGAAGAAAAAGCGGTCGTTGACAGAAATGGCCTCACCATGGATATGGGCTTTATTAAAAAATATGGAAGCACGCCAACCTTCAAGGCGAACTATCTGGACACAACGCTGGCTGCTACCTATCAGTTTGTTGGACTCGGCAACGATGTGCCGCCGGTAACCGTGAATTTCCAGTCCGGTACAGCACCCTATTATGAAGGACTGGCGGATTATGTCAAGGAGCACGGCGGAGCAAACGCAACGATAGTTTCCGTTTCTCCTGCCATTACGCTATCCGAAAGCTCTGTGACCTACACAGTTGTGTGCCGGGTTGATGAAGAGGCAAAGCCTTCCTATACGCTGCGCTTTGATACGCAGGGCGGAAGCACGATTACAGCACAGACCTATCCCGAAGGCTCCGTGATTTTCCAGCCAACGAATCCCACCCGCACAGGCTATACCTTTGCCGGCTGGTATCAGGATCAAGCCTGCAATACTCCATTTGATTTCTCTATCAATATGCCGGGCAAGGATCTTACCGTTTACGCAAAATGGACCGGCAACACCTATACACTGAATTTCTCCACAACCACCGGAAGCGCGCCTGCTTCCAGAACGATTGTGTACGGCGAAAAATATGGGGATCTTCCTGTACTGTCCGATAGTGTGCTGAGCTTCAAAGGCTGGTATACAGAAGCCTCCGGCGGCACGCAGGTAACGGCGGACACGGTTTTCACCGGCACTGCGAATCAGACGCTCTATGCCCACTGGGAGCAAAAAGCCGCGATTCAGGAGGATTGGATTACCATCACGCCAAGAACGGAAGACTATGACGAAACGGAACCGGGCTTCCCTGTTTCCATTTCCGTCAACGCACCCAATGGCGATTTGACAGCGGAGGACTTCACTGTAAGCTATCTGTGGGAAAAGTCGGGCTCTGAATGGACCACGGACGTGCCGGTGAATGCTGGAAGCTACCTGGTAAAGCTGAGCCGGGGGGGAGACGATACCTACCTTCCCTTTGAACTAATTACGGATAAACCGGTAGTAGTGATTAACAGACTGAATTTGACTTTGCGTACTCCCAAAGCTTCTGTTTCCAACTGGATTGCTAAGGTGGACATCAGCAGCACGGATTACAAAGGGGACGGTAAAATTACATACATCCTGAAGCGTACCTATACCACATCGGATGGATATCCCACTTCCTCACAAATTGACAAGAATACAACTGGTACCTTTGATATCAGCAGCTATGGCTATGGCGCTGGCACATACGCTTTTGGAATTGTAGTGGATATGGGCACCAACTATAATGGTGCCAGCAGTAAATTCCAGTCTTATAATGTGAATGAAGACGGAAATGGCGGTAGTATTTGGGGAAGATCATCCCTGTCTCTTGCAGGAAATACGGAACCGGCCGATATGACGGAAAACACCGTTCAACCGATGGTAATGGCTGTTATGCCGGCCGCCCTTTTCGCCAAAGCGTCACCCACCACAAAGACACTGACAGAGAAATCCGAAAGCAACGCAACCATGACCCTGTCGCCGGAAGAAGTAGTTCTGAACCGCGGCAAGGAATTTGAGGTAACACTGGGACTGGATCAGGCAGTGGATGTCTGGGGGATTCTGGCGGCAATCGATTATGACGTGGATACGTTGGAGCTTTTAGGCTATACCTATGGCGACATCTTCACCGAAACCCAGTTTACCACCCAAAACGACCTGACGGCTGCACCGTATAAGCTGCTGGCCACGCTGGATGAAATCGGCACTACCTCTACTGACGGCAATTTTGTCACCTTGAAGTTCAAGGTAAAAGAGGACGCAGAGGAAAAAGAAACCACCGTGTCTTTGAAAGAATTGGAGGTTGTGGGCGAAACAGAGGGAATCGCAGTCAATATGGGCAATGATGTCCGTATGGCCGTGGATGAAACGATGCCGGTGATCGAAGGCATTGAGGACGGCGAGACCTATTGTCCGGGCCAAGCCTTTACCGTTTCCGACACAAATCTGGAAACCGTAACCATCAACGGAGAAGTACAGACGGCTGTGGACGGTCAATATGTCCTTGCGGCCGGTGAAGATGGGAAATGCACTATTGTCGTTACCGATAAGGCGGGCAACTCCATCACCTATACAGTCACAGTCAGCCACACCTTTGGCGATTCGTGGGTGACCGATGAAAACAGCCACTGGCATGAATGCGCCTGCGGCGAAAAGACGGATGTTGCAGAGCATCAATTTGTTTGGATTGTCACCAAAGAAGCCGAGGTGGGAGTCGCGGGCGAAAAGCATGAAGAATGTGAAATCTGCGGCTATGAAAAAGCACCGGTAGAAATCCACGCCATAACGGTGCCCGATGATACGGAAAATTCACAGACTGGCGACAACAGCTATCTTGCACTCTGGATCGCTCTGCTGTTCGTATCCGGCGGTGTGCTGGGAATGCTGACAATCAAGAGAAAAAAGAAAGAGGGATAACGAAAGTATTATCTTAAAAAAACAACGCCCGGATATCATCTTATCGTGATATCCGGGCGTTTTATCCTGTTATTTGATTGACCTTTTCCTGCTGACAAAGGGGGTATTTCTTTTCGTGGGATATCTGTTGTTTGTAGATTACAGTTAGTTTAAGAATACCCTTCTGGCTTATTGTAATATCAGAGAGGTATTTTTTAGTTTGTGAAAAGAAGTTATCTTAACCGCTTTATATTTCTTCAGATTTTACTGATTTATCTGCAAGTCCGAAATCCGCCTCGCCCAGCACATTTACACCATATAGCTGGAAACTGTTTAATAAAGCCAACGCTGTTTGCTGGTCTTCAAAGGGAATATGGAACAACTCGTTAATTTTCCCCAATCGATAGAGAAGTGTATTTCTATGAATACACAAAATCCGAGCCGTTGATTCTTTATTATGCAGTGTGAGGCTGTATACCTGTAATGTACGGAAATATTCCGTTTGGTGGATGGCATCATATTTTTCCAGCTGGTGAATAGCGGGATGAAGGAACATCTCTACATTTGTGCTGGCACATACGGTTTCGAACATAACAGCGGGAAATGCAAATTCAAAAAACTCACAGGACTTTTTGGTCATAAGAGAAGTCATATATGCTTGTTGAAAACGTCCGTTTAGTTCATTCAGGTCTGAAAAAGGCAAAGATACACCGCTGGAAGCATTGGATGGAGATAAAAACTCCGCTACACGATGAAAAAAAGCAATTTCTTTTTCGGAGTGTCTTTCTCCCTGCATAAGTCCAAAAAGAGTAACGATGCAATTATGATAAATGGTGCTGACGGTAGAGCAATATTGTGTCGCAATTTTAGAAATGGCCATGGTAGCAAAAGCTCTTTGGGAAGCAGTACTTCCAATTGGCGTTACCATGACCGAAAATGGTCCAGGTACGCTGACAGAGAGACATCGGGTAGCTAATGCTTTTGCATTTTGGGAAGCGCTTTCATCCAACAAGTCATGCATGTAAGAAGAAAGAGAAGAGCCTTCACGATTTCTCCGAGGTAGCATCAGCATGGTAAGTGCATCCACAAATATCTGTGTAGCCTCAAGGTCTTCTGACAATAACGGACAGTCAAACATAAAGATGCCAATATGTCCATAAATTCGTTCTTCGGAATGTACCTCTCCAAAAATCCGTGGACAGTCTGCCGCAGGTCCTTTGTTAGAATAGAAAGGCCGATAATACTTTTCGTTTGTATTAAGATACGCCTGCTGATAATCTTGAATAATATCCAGAGACAACGCCGAATTCTCAAGCAGCGCGTCCCAAATAGGTTGTCCCAGCTTCTTTTTTGGATATTGACAGATTCGTTTATAGTTTTCGTCTGTTAGCAGTACGGGCAGCCCAAAAAACTCCCAAGCCGTTTGTACAAGAATATCAATACTATCACTTTTCAAAGCTTCAAAAAACATTTGATAGGCCTCTGAGAGTGTTCCAATATTTTGTCGGTGGAAACGAATTGTCATTTTGCACAAGTCATCCTTTCTAATTTTAAAAGTCTTACATTTTATTGTATTCCGAAATGTGCTACTATTACTGTAGCAGACATCGTTACATATTTAACGATTTTATTATATCAAATTGGGAGCTTTGCGCAAGATGTTCTCGCAAAAAATAATAACTTTTGTCGAAAGGATGTGGAATGAATGAATTTCGAGAGAACTTTTTCCCCGTATAAAATTGGAAACCTCTTAGTGAAAAATCGCCTGATTGTTCCCGCTATGGATTCCGGCGTGTTTGACCCGAATGGTTTAGTTGTGCAATCCACACTAGATTATTATGGTGCCCGTGCTGCTGGTGGATTCGGATTGATTATCATTGAAATTGCCGCCGTGGAGCGGAGAGGCGTGGGCATGCCTCATGAGCCAAATGTATGGAGCGATGAGGGAATCGCCGGAATGAGCAAACTGGCCAATACTCTTAAAAACAAAGGCGCCCGTACGATTGTTCAGCTTCATCATGCTGGTCGTGAAACAATTGCTGCCATGGCTGGTGAGCAAATCGCTGCACCTTCCAGTGTGCCATGTCCTACCAATCGTGAAACCCCTCACGAGTTTACGACACAAGAAGTTTATGATTTGATTCAGCATTATGTAGATGCTGCTGTTCGCTGCCAAAAGGCCGGATTTGACGGTGTAGAAATTCATGCAGCTCATGGTTATATGGGCGGTCAATTTCTTTCTCCCCGTTCCAATAAGCGTGTGGATGAGTTCGGCGGTGGTTTGGACGGCCGTGCCTACTTTATGAAACTGGTAGTAGAAGGAATTAAGGCAGCCTGCGGGGATGATTTTGTAGTGACCGCTCGAATCTCCTCCAAAGAAAACCGCATTGGCGGATTGGAAATTGAAGAGTCTGTTGTATTTGCTCAAATGCTGGAGGATTATGGCTATGATGCCCTGCATATTTCCGCCGGTACTTATGAGACCTGGCAGACTATCGTGCCGCCGTCAAGTTGGCAGTCCGGTTGGAACCTGTCTGCTTCCCGCAGAATTAAAGAAGCCGTGGATATCCCGGTATTTTCCGTCGGCCTGTTCCATGACCCCTATACCATTGAGACTGCTCTGAAGCGCGGTGACTGCGATGCAGTTTCTCTGGGCCGTCAGTCTATTTGTGATCCCGATTTCCCCAACAAGATGTACGCAGGCGTAATAGAGGATATTATTCCCTGTCTGGGATGCACACAGCGCTGCATGGAATTCAACTATCCCGAAAATCTGATGCCTGGCGACTGGGGCGTAGGCTGTATGCTCAACCCGGAATCCAGCCACAGAGCGGACCGTATGTTGACCCCCACAGATGCTCCCAAGAACGTTGTGGTAGTAGGCGCTGGCCCTGGCGGCATGACTGCTGCTTTTATGGCGGCAGGCCGTGGCCATCACGTCACTCTGCTGGAAAAGAACGGTGCCGATCGTGTAGGCGGACAGTTCCTGATTGCAGCCTATCCTCCCTTTAAACAGGGGTTGACCCGCGCTATTCGGTATCAGCTGCATATGTGCAAAAAGAATGATGTTGATATTCGATTTAACACCGAGGCTACTCCGGAACTGATTAAAGAACTGGCTCCCGATGTGCTTATTATGGCTACCGGCGCCAAACCTATCGTCCCCAATATTCCCGGCATTGATGGAGAAGGCGTAGTACAGGCCAATGATGTGCTGCTGGGCAACCCGGTGCTGAAGTCCAGTGTTTTGATTATCGGCGGTGGTGAAGTGGGCGTAGAAACAGCAGAATATGCTACTGACTATTGCTCCAAGGTTTCTATTGTGGAAATGCTGCCTGCTTTGGCCGAAAAAATGTATCTGACTGTCCGGAACGATTTGATGGATCGCCTGAAGAAAGAAGAAGTAGACATCCACGTCAACACCAAGGTGTTGGAGTTCATTCCTGGTGGCGTGATTGCCGAATGCAACGGCGAAAAAATCACTCTGGATGGCTATGACCATGTGGTTTTGGCACTTGGCTCCAAGTCCTATGTGCCCTTTGATCCCACTGGTCTTGCACCGGAAGTGTATACCGTAGGCGACGCTGAAAAAGCCCGTGATACCAAGTGGGCTATCTATGAAGCCTATCGTGTGGCACAGAAGATTTAAACCAAGACTTTTACACACACCACTAAGGAGGGAAAACGATGGTTTCTGAAATTTTGGAGAAATATGTGGCTGGCCTTAATTCTGGCGACGCCAATCAGGTTGCAGAGTTGTTTGCGGATGAGTGTGACTTTGTCGATGGAGGAGCCAGACCGTGGAAATTCCCTGATGTAGTGGCTTCGGGAAAAGAAGGCGTTCGTCAGGCTTTTACCGGTGTATTTGAAACGTATCAGGTAAAAGCAAATATTGTAAAATTGAACCCCAATTCCATGGAGTATGATGTATTTTTGGCTGGATTGGAAATTCCTTGTATTGGTGCGGCTACTGTTAATGAGGAAGGAAAAATTACGGAATATATCGTCCGTCCACGCTGACTGATCGTTAGAGGCCCAGCGCAAGCTGAGCCTCTGCTTTCATGATATAGCATTACTTAGTAAGGAGAATGATTATGCACGGATTATTCGACAAAACACAGCTTGGTTCGATGAAATTAAAGAACAGAATCTTTATGTCCCCTATGGGAACCACTGGTGAAGCAGACGGTTCTTACTGCAATGAGGGCATTGATTACTTTATGGAGCGCGCTAAGGGCGGCGCTGGCCTGATTATTACCGGCGCTAATGTGGTCTCCACCAAATATGAGGCCCGTCCCTGCACCGAACTTTCTAACTTCCACCATGTGGAACGCCTGAATATGCTCATTGAGCGCTGCCATAACTATGGCGCAAAGGTTTGCGTACAGCTGTCTCCCGGCTTGGGCCGCCAGCAGTTTACCGACCCCTTTACCCCGCCTTATTCCGCTGGCTCTGTGGGCGCTTTCTGGTATAAAGACTTGATTTGCAAGCCTTTTACTGTGGAAGACATTCATTATCTCGTTGATAAAGTTGGTTATTCTGCCAGCTTGGCAATCAACGCAGGTGCAGACGCTGTGGAGCTGCACGCTTACGGCGGATATTTGCTGGATCAGTTCCAGTCCAAGCAGTGGAACAACCGTACCGACGAATACGGCGGAAGCTTGGAGAACCGTATGCGCTTTACTCTGGAGTGCATTGAAGCCATTAAGAAAAATGTTCCCAAGAATTTCCCCATCTTGGTAAAGTTTACGCCTGACCAGCGTGTAGAAGGTTTCCGCACATTGGATGAAGGCATCGAAATGGCCAAGATTCTGGAAAATGCAGGCATTACCGCTTTGCATGTGGATACTGGTTGCTATGAGGAATGGTATCAGGCTATTACTACCGTCTACTCCAAACCCGGCCATAAGCTGGATGTGCAGCGCGCTATTAAAAATGTGGTACATATCCCGGTATTGGGCGACGGCAAGCTTTTTGACCCTGAGCTGGCCAATAAAGTCATTGAGGATGAGACGCTGGATTATCTGGGACTGGGCCACGAGATGCTGGCAGACCCCTATTGGCCTACCAAGGTCAAGGAAGGCCGCTATGAAGACATCCGTCCCTGCGTAGGCTGCAACGAGTGCCTGCTTTCCGGTTTCTCCGGCAAGCACTATTACTGCGCTGTGAACCCCACCTGCTATGCTGAAAGAGATTATGCTCTGCCCAAGCCCGATGGCTCCAAGAAGTCCATTCTGGTCATCGGCGGCGGCCCTGGCGGTATGTCCGCTGCTATTACTGCAAGACAGCGCGGCTGGGATGTTGAGCTTTGGGAGAAGACCGACCGCTTGGGCGGTACCCTTTGGCCCGCAGGCGGCCCCGATTTCAAGGCCGACATTATTAAGCTGATCAAGTATATGAAGACCCAGTGCGAGAAGCTGGGCGTGAAGATTTGCTATAACAAGACCGCTACTGCCGAAAATGTGGTGGGCGGCAATTATGATAAGGTGATTTTGGCAGCTGGCGCATCTCCGGCTATTCCGCCTATTCCCGGCATTGAGAACGCGGTGGTGGTATCTGACTACCTCACTCATAAAGTGGACGCTGGGAAGAAAGTCGTTGTCATTGGCGGCGGCTTGGCTGGTACCGAAGCGGCCTGCGATATTGCTCCTAAGGCAGACGAGGTCACCATCGTGGAGATGCTTCCGGATATTCTTTACACCGCTGCACATTGCCTGAACAATGACCAACAGCTGCGCAACATGGTGGCTGACAGAGGCGTTAAGGTAGTGGCTGGCGCTAAAGTTACCAACATTACCCCCGACTCCGTCACCTACGAAAAGGATGGCGAGACAGTAACCATTCCCTGTGACACTGTATTTAACGCAGCTGGCTTCCGTGCCAACAACCAGCTGGAAGATCTTCTGGAGGCTAACTACGATAATGTGGCTGTTATTGGCGATGCTATCGCTCCCCGTAAAATCCTTACGGCAGTCCACGAAGGTTATCATGCTATTCGTATTATGGAATAATCCTTTCGGGTATATTTCATGTCAACAGAAGACATAGCTCTGTAATGCTCTTGTACAAATAAACAGTAAGAAAGCCCGCTCCGGCAATCATGTCAGAGCGGGCTTTTTTAATTTATCAAGTGTTTTACAATTAGACTACTGAAATTCCGTTTTGAGCCTTGACACACAAATCGCCAATCCATCCTAAAGTCTGGGTTGTGCGGAAACGGCGAATTAGACCAAAGGTCTCCAAAAGAGCACACAGCTTATCGGCACAGGATACCACAAAGCTTTCCCAATGTTTAGGAAACGCCCAAAACGTAAGAGGCCACATATGAGTGCGGATAATCTCCTCTTCTAATGGAGTAAGATAAAAATATTTCTGCGCATTGTGCAAAGCAATTTTGGGATGAGAAAAGCCATGAAGCCCCGGATAGGGGTTTGGCTTATGCCAGTCATACAAAAACAGATCATGGAGCAGTCCGCCTCTTGCGGCAACATAGAAATTCAGCCCTATCATCCTACAAATTGTATAACTTAAAAATGCTACCATCAGGCAATGCTCCAACGTAGAGACATCCCCGTGCTGCGTAAATTGCTGCATAGAGCGCACACTTGGGGCTTCTATCAAACCTTTAATACAAAACCGAAAGCCCTCAATCCATCGAGAGACCATGGGTATCCTCCCCTTTCTGTTCCGTTTCTCCATGTATAGTATAGCAGAAACATTCCAAAAAAAACAGTGACTTTTGAATGGTTTCCAAGCTTTACAAATTTCTTGTTTAGAACAAAATCTTATTGATTTATGGGAGTTAGAAAAGGATATTTTCTGAAATAGTAGCTGTAAATAACAATAGAAAAAATATTGAAGCAAAAGATACTATATCAGGATTTTTGCACTTCTCTTTGACAACGGTTCATGTTATAATTTAATTTCACAGTGTATTTCTGCAAAGTGGTGTATTATAAAAGCGACCTTGCTTTTGGACATGGGAAAGGAATGGTTTTATGGAAAGCTCCAACAACAATACAACCCATCGGAATGGTAGTTTTAGCTCCTCCTTTGGGTTTATTATCTCTTGTGTAGGTTCTGCGGTAGGACTTGGAAACATTTGGATGTTCCCCTATCGTTTGGGACAATATGGCGGCGCAGCGTTTCTCATCCCCTATCTGCTGTTTGTCTTCCTTTTTGGATGGGTAGGACTGTCTGCTGAATTTGGTATTGGACGCTTGGCTCGTACCGGTACACTGGGGTCTTATCGATATTGTTTTTCGGCACGACGGGAAAAAGCGGGAAAGTTTGGGGAAGCACTGGGCTGGATTCCGCTTTTGGGTTCCTTGGGAATTGCCATCGGATATGCCATTATTTTGGGATGGGTTCTTCGTTCCTGTTGGGGGTCCATTACCGGAGAGCTGTTTTCCATGGATGCTTCCACCTATTTTTCCCAGGCAACGGGAGATTTCGGCAGTATTCCATGGCATACAATTGTGGTTGTCATGGTGTGTGCAGTCGCACTCACCGGTGTTTCCAAAGGAATTGAAAAAGTGAGTAAGGTGTTGATGCCGCTTTTCTTTCTTCTTTTCCTGATTGTAGCGGTACGAGTCGCTTTTCTTCCCGGTGCAGGGGACGGCTATGCATTTTTGTTTGTTCCCAAATGGGATGCCCTTCTCAAAGCCGACACCTGGATTATGGCCATGGGACAGGCATTTTTCTCCCTGTCTATTACCGGTTCCGGTATGATTGTGTATGGCGCTTATTTGGACAAATCTGCGGATATTCCGGCAGCCTCCCTGCGGACTGCCCTGTTTGATACACTGGCAGCTATGCTTTCGGCTCTGGCCATTATGCCGGCAGTTTTTGCTTTTGGCATTGACCCCACTTCCGGACCGTCGCTGCTGTTCCTCACACTTCCGGAAATTTTCAAGGAAATTCCTTTGGGCAATGTATTCGCAATATTCTTCTTTGTGTCGGTAGCCTTTGCCGGGATTACCTCTCTTATCAATATGTTTGAAGCGGTAATTGAAAGCTGGCAGAACCGGTTCCATATGTCCCGCAAGCTGGCGGTTGCTCTGTGCGGAATTCTAACTTTGGCTATCGGGCTTTTTCTGGAAGCAGAACCCAAAGTGGGAAGCTGGCTTGATTTCGTGTCCATTATTGTAGTTCCTACTGGAGCCGTACTGGGTGCAGTTTCCATTTACTATGTTTTGGGATATCGGAGAATTCGCAAGGAGCTGGAAGAAGGCCGGGACAAGCCTTTGAGCAAAGCGTTCGGTTTTGCCGCACGGTATGTCTATGTACCGCTGACTGTGCTGGTGCTGATTCTGGGCATTTGCTATGGCGGCATTGGTTAAAGTTTGTTGAATTTTGAAAAAAGGGAGTGCAGTTATGCCACGCTTTTTTGTTTCCCCATTTTCCGGGGACGAAACCACGGTTTCTGGAGAAGACGGACGTCATATTGCCCGTTCACTGCGCATGAAGCTGGGAGAATCCCTGACATTGTGTGATGGAGAGGGAATGGATTACCGATGTGAAATTACCGGGTTTTCGGGAGACGAGGTACTGGTGCGGGTGTTGGAGCGTATTCCTTCCCACAGTGAACCTTCTATTAAAGTCACCGTATATCAGGGAATTCCCAAAGGAGACAAAATGGATGCCATTGTTCAAAAAGCGGTGGAACTGGGAGCCACTGAAATTGTGCCGGTGTATATGCGCCGATGTGTTTCCCGCCCGGACGAAAAATCCGCCGCCAAAAAAGCCGCCCGTTGGCAGAAAATCGCTGACGAAGCTGCCAAACAAAGCGGTCGGGGAACTTTGCCTCAGGTATTGCCGCCTATAGGCTTTTCCAAGGCCGCGCAGCGTGCAGCCGAAAATGGTCCGGTACTTCTCTTTTATGAGGGAGGCGGCAAACCTCTTTCGGGAGTCGTATCTTCGGATTGGAAAAGTATTTCCTTTTTTATCGGTCCTGAGGGTGGGGTTGATGAGACAGAAGTGCAGATGTTAACGGAAAACGGTGCCTGTATGGCTACCTTAGGCCCCCGTATACTTCGTACCGAGACGGCTCCACTGGCAGCGCTAACTGCTATTATGTTGCTCACTGGAAATCTGGAATAAAGGAGATACTGTCATGAAAACTGTTATCATCACCGGAGCTTCCCGTGGAATTGGGGCAGCCTGCGCTAGGCTGTTTGCCCAAAATGGCTGGGCAGTGGCTGTCAACTATCGGAATAGCCGCGAAAAAGCCGAGGCTTTGGCATCCAGTATCTGCCGAGAGGGAGGCGTGGCGATGGCCGTTCCTGCCGACATTGGAGATACTCAGCAGGTAGAAACGCTGTTTTCCATCGCAGAAAAAGAACTGGGTACAGTAGAAGCTTTGGTCAACAATGCAGGGATTGCCCAGCAAAAATTGTTTACCGATATTACCGAAGAGGACTGGGACGAACTGTTTCGAGTGGACGTCAAGGGAGTATTTCTTTGCTGCCGTCGGGCGCTTCCCGGCATGATTCGCCGGCAGAAGGGCTGCATTGTCAATATCAGCTCTATGTGGGGACAGGTTGGGGCTTCCTGTGAAGTACATTACTCGGCGGCCAAAGCGGCTATTATCGGCCTGACAAAGGCTCTGGCTAAAGAGACCGGACCGTCTGGAATCCGGGTAAACTGCATTGCGCCGGGGGTGATTCAAACAGAAATGAACGGTCATCTTTCCCCGGAAACACTGGAAGAACTGCGGGAAGAAACGCCGCTGGAAACACTTGGAACTCCCGAGGATGTAGCACGGGCAGCGCTGTTTTTGTGTTCTCCGGAATCCTCCTTTATTACCGGTCAAGTACTGGGGGTCAATGGAGGAATGGTGATTTAATTCAAAGAACATTGAACTTCAACCAATATCTCTTTACAGGCAGTGAAAAGGCTTTTGAAATCACTGCCTTTTTTCTTGCCCTTTTTGCTGTTCCTGTGCTATACTGATTCTGAATATAAAGATTTACATTTTCCTTAGAAAGAACAGGTGATTGTACTTTGGCAGTGCCACAGGATAAAATACGGAATTTCAGCATTATTGCCCATATTGACCACGGGAAAAGCACCCTGGCAGACCGGATTTTGGAACAGACAAAAGCAGTTGCCCTGCGGAATATGGAGGATCAGCTGCTGGATAATATGGACTTGGAAAGAGAGCGGGGAATTACCATCAAAGCCCATGCGGTCACGCTGGTATATCGGGCAAAGGATGGCGAGGATTATGTGTTTAACCTCATCGACACCCCCGGCCATGTAGACTTTAACTATGAGGTTTCCCGCTCGCTGGCTGCCTGTGAAGGCGCCGTGTTGGTAGTGGATGCCTCCCAGGGAATTGAAGCGCAAACACTGGCCAATACGTATTTGGCAGTAGACGCCGGATTGGAACTCGTACCCGTTATCAATAAAATTGATTTGCCCAGCGCAGACCCTGATCGGGTGGCCAATGAAATTGAGGATGTTATCGGAATCCCCGCGCAGGATGCCCCACGGATTTCTGCCAAGCAGGGTATTAACATTGATCAGGTCATGGAGCGTATTGTTCAGGATGTCCCGGCGCCGCAAGGTGACCCGGAGGCTCCTTTGCAGGCACTGATTTTTGACTCCTATTATGACGCTTATAAGGGCGTTATTGTGTATGTCCGCATTAAGGAAGGCTCTGTTCATCCCGGCGATATGATTCGCATGATGGCGGTGGGCAGTGAGTTTAACGTGGTTGAATGTGGCTATTTGCGGGCAACCTCCCTGGAACCGGCAGATGGGCTTTCTGCTGGTGAGGTGGGTTATATTGCCGCTTCCATTAAAAACGTGAGAGAAGCCCGAGTGGGCGATACCGTAACCTTAGCAAACCGTCCCGCAGCAGAACCGCTGCCCGGTTATCGAGCCGTACAGCCTATGGTGTTCTGCGGTATTTATCCGGCAGACGGCGCCCATTACAGCGATTTGCGGGATGCGCTGGAAAAATTACAGCTGAATGATGCCGCTCTGACCTTTGAACCGGAAACTTCGGTTGCATTGGGATTTGGTTTCCGCTGCGGATTTTTGGGCCTGCTCCACATGGAGATTTTGCAGGAACGTCTGGAGCGGGAATATAATCTGGATTTGGTAACCACTGCTCCCAGCGTGGTGTACCACATTACCAAGACGGACGGGGAAATGATTGCCGTGGATAACCCCACCAACTACCCAGACCCGACTCTCATTGCGAAGGCAGAGGAGCCTATCGCCAATGCCCATATCTATTCCCCCAGCGAGTATGTTGGAAATATTATGGAGCTTTGCCAAGAGCGCCGTGGCGTGTTTAAAGATATGAAATATCTGGATTCTGACCGGGTGGATATCCATTATGAACTGCCCCTCAACGAGATCATTTATGATTTCTTCGACGCCCTCAAATCCCGCACCCGGGGCTATGCTTCCTTTGACTATGAGCTGATGGGGTACCAGAAATCCAATCTGGTTAAGCTGGATATTATGCTCAACGGTGAAGTGGTGGATGCCCTGTCCTTTATCATTCACGCGGACAAGGCCTATGGAAGAGCCCGGAAAATGGCGGAAAAACTGGCAGAGAAGATTCCGCGGCAGCTGTTTGAAGTGCCCATTCAGGCATGTATCGGCGGACGGATTATTGCCCGGGAAACGGTAAAGGCTTTGCGGAAAGACGTGCTGGCCAAGTGTTACGGCGGCGATATTACCCGAAAGAAGAAGCTGCTGGAAAAGCAGAAAGAGGGCAAAAAGCGGATGCGCCAATTGGGAACAGTAGAGGTGCCCCAGGAAGCATTTATGAGCGTTCTCAAGTTGGATGAATAACACTGGAAAACAGACATCGTGTTATTCCAATAACATATCTGGTCATATCGATATCAGATATGTCTGCGGAAAGGAGATTGTTTATGAAAATTTCCGCTTGTAGATCCTGTAAATTTTGGAGTTTGTCTCTATTGATTGGAGGAGGTTTGCTTTTAGCTGCTGGTATTATCCTTCCGTTATGGATTCAGCGGCAAGAGTTCACAGGTTCTGAAAATTATTGGATCTGTTTCCACTACTGGTATGGTGGGCTTTGCCGGTCCTTGACCTTTTTGGGTGGCGCTTGCCTGCTAAGCAGCCTTTTTGCCATGGTTTTCAAAAAAACGATTGAAACAAACTGCCGTTTGTCATCTTCACTATCCGCTTTTTTTCTGAGTGTGACCAGCAGCGCCGGCTTTTATTGCCTCTTTGTGTGGTGTGTGCTCACCGCATTTGGAGAGATACGTCTGCATCCTTTGGAATATATAGGAAGCATCAGCGGGGGGAGTGTCTGTTTAATTGCCTGTATCCTGTTAATTGGCTATTATTATCAGCAGCGGAAAAAACACTTTTCATTGCGAGGGATAGTTCTAGATGCCGCCCTGATGGTGCTCTTCTTTATCCCTATGCTTTCTGTGTGGAATTGTGTCCATTTCTTTTTGGAAAATCTGATATAAAAGAATTTTTTATTTTTATATATTTCATCGTTCAAGGAGGATTTCATGCTCGGCCTATATCTGCATATCCCTTTTTGTGATGGAAAATGCCCCTACTGTGATTTTTATTCGCTTGCAGGGGATGAAGCTCTCAAAGAAGCCTATACCCGTTCTCTGGAAAAGCAGCTTGTTTTTTGGGCACAGAAGCTTATCCAGAAGGGTATCCCCCCAGTGGCGGACACCCTTTATTTTGGCGGTGGCACGCCAAATCTATTGGGTGCTGAACGGATTTCCAGACTGATAAAGACAGCAAAGCAGAATTTTTCTCTGGAAAATGCGGAAATTACGGTGGAAGTAAACCCATCTTCCCGTTTGGACGCCTTTTTGCAGACCATTTTTTCGGCAGGAGCCAACCGGCTTTCCATCGGTTTGCAATCGGCCAATGATGAAGAATTGAAAATTTTGGGTCGCCGTCATACCGCCCGGCAAGCTGCTGAAACGGTACAGGCGGCTCGAAGAGCGGGGTTTTCCAATTTGTCTTTGGATTTAATGCTGGCAACTCCAGGACAAACCATGGAAAGTGCTCTGGATTCTGTGAAGTTTTGCGCGGAATTAAAGGTTCCCCATGTATCCGCTTATTTGCTGAAAGTGGAGCCGGGTACTTCTTATTGGAATCAACGCCAGTCTCTGTCTCTCCCGGACGAGGACGAAACAGCCGACCGGTATTTGGCAGTATGTGATGCACTGGAAAAGGTAGGCCTGAAACAATATGAAATCAGTAATTTTTCCTTTCCTGGGAAGGAGAGCCGCCATAATCTGAAATATTGGCACTGTGAGGAATATTTGGGACTTGGTCCCGGTGCACATTCATTTGTTAACGGGAAACGCTTTTATTATCCCCGCAGTCTGAACGGATTTCTGGATAAGCCGGAACCGATAGAAGATGGGGAAGGCGGTACACTGGAAGAGAAAATTATGTTAGGGCTGCGGCTTCGTGAAGGAATTACCTGGGAAACACTGGCCGGTTTTGGGGAAGAAGGAAGAAAGGCTTTTTCGAGTATGGAAAAGAAAAGCCGTATGTATCGCAGTGCCGGACTACTGGTGCCGGAACCTGCGCGGATTGCGATGACTCCAAAAGGCTTTCTGGTATCCAATGAGCTGATTGCCGAGCTATTACCGGAAACGGTATGAAAAAGGAGTGGTATTTTCTGTGCATCTGACCTACAAGCATACCTTGTATGCCTGCTATACCGGATATATTACGCAAGCCATTGTGAATAATCTGGCGCCGCTGTTGTTTATTGTTTTTCAAACACAATATGGTTTAAATTTTGAAATGGTAGGCCGTCTGATTCTCATTAACTTTGGCACGCAGATTTTGGCGGACTTTCTTGCCGTAAAAGTGGTGGATAAAATCGGATATAGGGCTTCCGCTGTGCTGGCTCATATTTTCAGCACTGTTGGATTGGTTTTGTTGGGAGTCCTGCCGCAGATTTGTCCATCCCCTTATGCCGGACTGATTATAGCTGTAGTAATTTATGCGCTGGGCGGCGGTTTGTTGGAAGTATTGGTAAGTCCCATCGTGGAATCCCTGCCAGGAGACGAAAAAGCCAGTGCCATGAGTCTGCTTCATTCTTTTTACTGCTGGGGGCAAATGGGTGTGGTCCTTATCAGCACCCTTTTTCTTGCATTTTTGGGTACTGATATTTGGATGTGGCTTCCCATTGGGTGGGCGGTGGTCCCGTTCCTCAACCTTTTTTTCTTTGCGAAAGTTCCCTTGATGCCGCCGGTACCGGAAGAAAAATTGATGAGCGTAAAAGAGCTGTGTAAAAATCGCCTTTTTCTCGTGTCGTTGATTATCATGATGTGCGCCGGCGCCAGCGAATTGACCATGAGCCAATGGTCCTCCCTGTTTGCTGAAACCGGTTTGGGGGTCTCCAAAACCTTGGGGGATTTACTGGGGCCCTGTCTGTTCGCCGCCCTTATGGGCACGGGACGGCTGTTGTATGGTCTGTATGGCAACCGGTTGAATCTCCGAAATGCACTGCTTTTTTGTGGTGTATTGTGCGTTGTCTGTTATTTGACCACAATTTTTGCTCCATTGCCTTTAGTCTCTCTGATTGGCTGTGCTGTTTGCGGTTTTTCCGTCAGTCTGATGTGGCCTGGTACCTTTTCTGATACGGCAGCCAGATTTCCTATGGGAGGTACCGCCATGTTTGGAATGATGGCAGTGTTTGGAGATTTGGGAGGTTCTCTTGGCCCTTGGCTCTCGGGAGTTGTCAGCGACCTGTCTCAGGGAACCCATGTGATTCAGCAAATCCACGATTCTACTGGTGAAGAGCTTTCTCAGTTGGGCATGAAATCCGGCCTTTTGGTTGCGGTCATATTTCCGGCTATATTAGTATTATGCGTTCTATATTTGAAAAAACATAGGCAAAAATTGTAATACCGAAAATCATTGGTGTTTACGCTTGTATAATATCCTTACTTTTATTTTTTAAATACTTAATTGTTAATATTTCTTAAGAATCAGGAAAGGACCTCTTTATAAATTCGGTGTATACTGAATTTATTTTCTAAGGAAAAGGGGAGAAAGTTATGCATGAGCGGATTTTGATAGCAGAAGATGACTTTGATATTGCCAATTTGATTCGAATTTATCTGGAAAAAAACGGGTATACGGTATACCTTGCGGATAACGGTATAAAAGCACTGGAAATCTTGGAAAAACAAGCGGTAGAGCTGGCGATCCTGGACGTTATGATGCCCAAAATGGATGGATTTGAATTGACCCGGAAGATACGAAGTACAAGCAGTATTCCACTGATTATCCTTTCTGCAAAGGGAAAGGAAGAGGATCGCATCCGCGGATTAGAAACCGGCGCAGATGTCTATATGACCAAACCTTTTCAGCCGGGCGCTTTGGTGGCCCAGGTACAAGCCAGTTTGCGCCGGTATCATAACTATGCACAGGATGAGAACAACAAGAATCGATGGCTGAGCGCTGGTTCTTTGCGGATTGATTTGGAAAATTTATCTTTGACAAAAAACGGAGAGCCCGTTCCTTTGACCTCTACCGAATTAAAAATTCTTGTCAAGCTGATGAAATCCCCTGGCCGTGTGTTTACCAAAGCGCAGTTATATAACTGCATCAATGGGGAAGCTCTGCGCAGTGATGACAATACCATGATGGTTCACATTTCAAATTTACGGGAAAAAATCGAAGATGATCCCCGCCATCCGGTATATATCCAGACTATTAGGGGAATCGGGTATAAATTTGATGGATATGAAAAGTGATAATTTTCATCGACGAAGCCTAACTTTTACATTTTTAAAATGGCTTTTTATATTTTCTTTAACGGTTTTGATAATTCTTTTAGGGGTTTATGTAGCCGCAACTTCTTGGCTGACGCAAATTTTTAAAAGACCTAATGTATCAGCGTTTCTTCAAAATAATAAATCTTTTCTGTATGCGGAAGATTTTGACTCTGCGTTCCGGAATAAAATGAAAGGGTGCGAATTTGTTGTCCTGGATGGTGATCGAAACACCGTTTATACCAGCACCCGAGATGTGAAAACCTCTTTTACACAGTTTGAATTACAATGTATTTTAGACTATAGTTCTAAGCGGTATTTTACCGTTTCCCGGTTGGAAGAGTATGGAGACGAGGATGCTTATTTGGTTACGGAGCGTTTCCGAAAAAACGGGGAAGAAGTCATTGGAAAGTACTGTGTACTGGATAAAAACTATCATGTTTTATGGGGTCCTCTCTTCTCTGACATTAAGAATTTGTCAGACGTAGAATTTCAATTTATCAATGGCCAATACAATCAACAGTATAATATTGCAAAATACTCTTATGTCAATAATTTCAATCAGCAACGAATTCTCATATTCTATTACCCTCGAAGCGTCCGACACCAAGCAGCGGATGGCGTGGCTACTTGGAACCAAATTTGGTACTTTTTTATTCCACTATTTTTAATGGTAGTAGCCCTCTTTGGCTTTTTAATCAGCCGGGAAATGAAACGATATTTACAACCTATCAATGCTGCGCTTGCTCGTCTGCCAAGTGGAGATTCTTCCAATTTACAAAATTATCAAGGACCGCGGGAACTGATGGAAATTGCCAGTACGTTTGACCAGGTTACCACGCAGCTCCAGGAAATTGAGCGTCAAAAACAGGAACTTGACGAGCAGCGCCGCCAAATGCTAATGGATATTTCTCATGATTTGAAAACCCCAATTACAGTTATACAGGGGTACGCAAAAGCCATTTGCGATGGTATGATTCCTGATGACTCCATTGGACGATACGTGGAGCTGATTTATCAAAAAGCGACTTCGGTTTCTGATTTGACAGAGGCATTTTTGGAATACAGTGCGATTACACGGCCGGACTTTGGATTGGAAACGAAAAAATGTGATTTGTGTGAATTCCTTAAGGAATACTTTGGGCACAAATACAATGAGCTGGAAGAAGGCGGTTTTTCTCTGGTGGTGGAAATTCCGGAAGAACCGGCTTTCTGTCAACTGGATATTCCGAAATTCCGACGGATTCTGGACAACATTGTCAACAACTCCATACGGTATAATCCGGAGGGGACAGAAATTTTTTGTGGAGTCACGAGAGAAAATGGTTTTGTTCTCTTAACGCTTGGAGATAAAGGCGTGGGGATTCCTGCTGAAATTTGTACCACTATTTTTGACCCGTTTGTAACCGGAGATGCGTCACGCGGTCCCGGAGGTGGACATGGGCTTGGAATGACAATTGTAAAAAAATTAGTGGAAGCTCATGGAGGCACAGTACAATTGATATATCCGCCTGAACATGGTCTGCATACGCAATTTTTGCTTCATCTACCGTTAGATCCCCATGAATTCGATGCAAAAGAGCCTATTTAAATTCTATAAGGTTTGGTTTCGATTTTACAAAAAATCTTTTTGACTAAAATTGAACTTCTGTTTACCATTGGTTACAAATAGTTTCAAAAAAATGACAATGTTGATACTATTACTTATCTTTAGATATCTTTAGGTTTAGCAAAAATACCATTCACAAACAGCCTGTATACTCATATCCGGCATAGGGAATACTTCCCTTTGCCGGATACTTTTTTGTGTGAAACATCCCACGCATGGAAAGGATGATATCATGCTCCCTACCACCAATGTCTTGCAATATCTTGAGCGCTCCGCTGCCGCTTCTCCTTCCAATATTGCCGTTGCTGATGAAATGTATGTATGCAGCTATCAAGAACTTCTTGAAGACGCCCGCAAAATTGGAAGCGGACTTTGTCAGCATTTTCCTGCCGGCTCACCGGTCCCGGTTTTTATGGAGAAATCTGTCGAAACCTTAAAACTGTTTTTTGGTGCGGTCTATGCCGGCTGCTTTTATGTCCTCATCAATCCAGAATTTCCGGCCCCTCGAGTACAGGCAATTCTTGAAACCCTGAATGCCCGGAAAATTGTTACCAGTCATGCTTTTTCCGAAAAGCTTTCTGCAATGGACGGACTGGATGTACTGTTTCTGGAAGACTTGCTGCAAACGCCCGAAGATGCTGCTGCTCTCGACAAAGTTCGGGAAAATGCGCTTGATACCGACCCCCTGTATGCCAACTTCACATCCGGCTCTACCGGTGTGCCAAAAGGGGTTGTGGTATGTCATCGCTCTGTTATCGACTTTATCGAACACTTTACCTCTCTGTTTTCCATTACCCAAGAAGATGTCATTGGAAATCAGGCACCTTTTGACTTCGACGTCTCTGTCAAAGACATCTATTCCGCTATGAAAACCGGTGCACGTTTGGAAATCATTCCAAAGCCCCTGTTTTCACAGCCTGCCAAGCTGCTTGATCACCTGTGTGACCGAAACATCACTACCATGATTTGGGCGGTTTCCGCTTTGTGTCTGGTCACTACCTTCCATGGGCTTGATTATCGGGTACCGGAAACGGTAAATAAGGTACTGTTCAGCGGCGAAGCAATGCCCATGAAGCATTTGAAGCAATGGATGAGTCACCTGCCGGAAGCTCGCTTTATTAACTTGTATGGCCCTACAGAGATTACATGTAACTGTACTTGGCATGAAGTAGAACGCGGCAGAGAATATCCTGATGGGTTGCCCATTGGCCGCAGCTTTCCCAATGAGAGAGTATTTCTGCTGGATGAGGAAAATCATTTGGTCACGGCACCCGGTGTGCATGGTGAAATTTGTGTTACCGGAACTGCTTTAGCACTGGGATATTATAATAACCCCACACAGACCGAAAGCCGATTTGTACAGAATCCTCTGGTAACTGCCTATCCTCAGCGCATGTACCGTACCGGAGATTTGGGATGGTATAACGAGGAAGGCGAGCTGTTTTTTGCGGGCCGAAAAGACTTCCAGATTAAATATATGGGACATCGTATTGAACTGGAAGAGATCGAGAGAGCCCTTTCCGGTGTAGAAGGTGTGGAAAGAGCTTGCTGTGTTTTCGATGAGAAAAAAGGCCGTCTGACCGCTTATTATGTAGGAGAAATTGAAGGAAAAGATATCCGTCATACTCTTTCCGCAACATTGCCGGTGTTTATGCTTCCAGGTACTTATGTAAAATTGCCTGAAATGCCGCTGAACAAAAACGGAAAGATTGATAGAAAAAGTCTGCACCGATAAGCGGGCAGCTATAAAAACAGGAGGTGTATGATGGAACTCAGAACGTTACAGGAAGCCGCATCACAGTATGGTACCCCTACCTATCTGTTTGATTTGGATAAGTTATCCCAGCGTATGGAAACGCTGCGTTTGCTGCTGGGAAACCGTCCTGCACTCTGCTTTGCCATGAAGGCAAATCCCTTTCTTACAGGCGCCCTGCGAGAGCTTGCCGACCGGTTTGAAGTTTGTTCCCCCGGCGAATATGATATTTGCCGAAGATTGCAGATTCCCGAAGAAAAGCTGGTGATTTCCGGCGTTAACAAGTCTCTGGAAGATACCGCTCGAATGATGGACGATTGCCCTAACATGGGACGGTATACGGCGGAATCTCCCGCTCAGTGGGAACTGCTTCACCGGTGCGCGAAAGAGCGGGGAAGAAAAGTGCCTGTGTTGCTTCGCCTTACCAGTGGTAATCAGTTTGGTATGGAAGAAAGCGATGTCCGCCGCATTGTTTCCGAACGGGACGAATATCCCTTTTTGGAAATTGTGGGGATTCAGCAGTACTCCGGTACACAAAAGCACTCCACAAAACGGCTTCAGCGCCAGTTGAACAGGCTCGACGAATTGATTTCCTCCCTACACGAAGAATTCGGTTTTGTGACTCAGGAGCTGGAATATGGACCTGGTTTGCCGGTGTTTTATTTTGCAGATGACGACGATTTTGATGAAGCTGGCTTTCTGAAAGAATTCGGCGCTATGCTTGGGAATATGACCTTTGATGGCCATATTACGCTGGAGCTGGGACGCTCTATTGCGGCAGACTGCGGATATTACCTGACAGCGGCCGCAGACTGCAAGACAAACAAGGGCCAGAATTACGTAATTCTGGACGGCGGCCTGCATCAAATGAACTATTACGGCCAGAGTATGGCCATGAAAATGCCCACGGTATACCGGCTAGAAAATCGGCATGGAGAAGAAAAGCCTTGGAATTTGTGCGGTTCTCTCTGTACGGTAAACGACATTCTGGTTAAGCAGCTGCCGGTGGCAGATTTACAGCCGGGAGATGTCTTTGTTTTTGAAAAAACAGGAGCTTATTCCGTTACAGAAGGCATGGCACTGTTTTTAAGCCGCGACCTGCCAGCTGTGCTTGCGTGGAGCGAAAAAGGCGGTTTTCGTGTCTTGCGGGAAAGACAATCGGTCAGCCCGCTGAATACTGCCCTTACTTTTTGAAAAAGGTTTCTATATAAATTTTGAGTAGCGTTATCAATGACAATTTTTATGTTTTGAATCATTTTGCTTTCAAAACAAAATTTAAAAATGAAAGAGGTATTTATCATGGAAAAACTGTTGGAAATCTTGAGAGAAATTCAGCCCGATGCCGATTATGAGACCTGCACTACACTGGTGACCGACAACTATCTGGACTCCCTTGCCATTTTGTCTCTGGTAGCAGAACTGGAAGAAGAGTTTGACATTGAAATCCCCACCGTGGAAATTGTACCCGCCAACTTCAATTCCGCTAAGAGCATGTGGGAGATGATTCAGCGTTTGGAGGAAGAATAAATGACATACCAGGAGCCGCTCTTCCTGCTTTTATTTCTGCCGGTGGTACTGCTGGTCTATCACCTGATGCCGCAGAAACACCGGTGGAAAGTCCTTCTGGCAGCCAGTTATTTCTTTTTCTGGACGATCAGCGGGAAAATGTTGATTTTTCTGCTGCTGTCCACCTTTTCTATTCACCATTTCGGGCTGTGGCTTGACACTGTTCGACAAGATGAAGATGTAATGATTAAAGCCGCAGAGAAACCCGAGCGTAAAGCGCTGCGTGAAAAGAAAAAACATCGGATGCGCCGCGTTTTGGCCTTGGGTATCGTTTTGCATATCGGATTACTTCTATGTCTGAAGTATATCAACTTCTTTGGAACCAATCTCAACCTTTTACTGGGTGCACTGGGAGGTCCCGAACTGTTCCCCACCTTCCACTGGGTTCTGCCTATTGGAATTTCTTTCTATACTATGCAGGCAGTTTCTTATCTGGTAGATGTTTACCGCGGAACTGCTCCGGCCGACCGCAGCTTAGGAAGGCTGGCTTTGTACATGTCATTTTTTCCGCAGTTGATGGAAGGCCCCATTTGCCGCTACTCTGAAACTGCCGAAGCACTGTATGAAGGCAGACCTATCCTGTATGCGAATTTGACATCCGGCGCACAGCGCATACTCTATGGCCTTTTCAAAAAAATGGTCATTGCTGACCGGTTAAACTTGGGTGTCAATACTATTTTTGATAAATATCCCATGCATGGCGGCGGTGTCATTTTCTTGGGAATGATTGCCTATACCTGTCAGTTGTATATGGATTTCTCCGGTATTATGGATATGGTCATGGGTATGGGTGAAATTTTTGGCGTAAAAATGCCCGAAAACTTTCGCCGCCCATTTTTCTCCAAGAGCATTTCGGAATTCTGGACCCGGTGGCACATTACCCTGGGCGCTTGGTTCCGGGATTACATCTACTATCCCCTGTCTCTTTCCGGTCCGCTGAAAAAGTTGACCACCAATGGCAGAAAACATCTTGGCAATCACTTTGGCCCCCTCATGTCCGGCAGCATTGCCCTGTTTTGTGTTTGGTTTTGTAATGGCCTGTGGCATGGCGCCGCATGGAGCTATCTGTTTTTTGGTATGTACCATTTTGGCCTTATTCTGCTGGCCAATCTTACCGAGCCTTTTACCCGCAAAGTACTGGAATTTTTGCATATTCCCCGTGAAAGCTTTGGATACCGGTTGTTCCGTATTGTAAGAACAGGCCTTTTGGTATGCGTAGGCGAACTGTTTTTCCGGGCCAACGGTTTGAGGGCTGGACTGCGTATGTTCCGCACAATGGTAATGGATTTTTCCATTCCCTCTCTGCAGGAACTTCGGGTAGGGCTCGACCGTTTTGACCTGCTGATTTTGGTGGTATCTGTTTTATTGGTACTGATTATCAGTATTTTGCAGGAAAACAATATTCCTCTGCGCAAAACCATTTCTAAAAAACCGGTGGTTTTGCGGTGGGCTATTTATTATACGGCCATTTTGGCAATTATCCTATTTGGTGCATATGGTGTAGGATATGTGCCTGTGGAACCCATGTATGCTGGATTTTAGGAGGTGGCTGCTTTGAAAAAATATAAAAATCTGCTGTGCAGCCTGCTCTTTCTCGCGATTCTTTTCGGATTACTCACAGCCGGATCTTGGCTGGTAGAGCCTAAAAATAATGAGAAAGCCAGTGGCATGCGCAATGCCCAAGCTACCGGCTTTCTGACGGAGCGCGAAAACTCTTTGGATTATTTGGTAATTGGCGACAGCGAAACCTATTCTTCTATGAGCCCCATGCAATTATGGGAAGATTATGGATATACCGGATATATTTGCGGTACACCTGGTCAGCATATTGAAGATACCTTGGCCTATTTAAAGGCGTTTTGTCAAGTACAGACACCGAAACTGGTAATCTTTGAAGCCAATGCATTATATCGCTCCTCCGGTTTTCAGGATGATGTTTCCCGGATTGCATCTCGGACTATTGAAAAAGCACTGCCGATTTTTGAATATCACGACCGGTGGAAAAGCCTGTCAATATCCGACATCGGGCAAGTCAACTATACATGGCGAAACTATCTGAAAGGCTTTGTCCCCACTTGGAAATCCAAACCTTGGACGGGTGGAAATGGATATATGCTAAAAACCGATAAGAAAAAAGAAATTCAGGAAGTCAACCAATACTATTTCGGACAAATTGTGTCGTTTTGTCAGGAACGAAACATTCCCCTGTTAGTCGTAAATGTTCCCGCTCCGGTAAACTGGAACTATCAGAAGCACAACGGCGTAAAAAGTCTGACGAAATCCTATGATGTTCCCTATTATGACATGAACCTTCGAGTTGAAAAGATGAATATTGATTGGCAGGGTGATTCCCGGGATGGCGGCGACCACATGAATATATATGGCGCCCAAAAGGTAACTTATTTTCTGGGAAAATATCTTACAAAGCACTATGATTTACCGGACCATCGTGGCGATCCTGCCTATAATAGTTGGAATCAGGATTTTGAAAAGTACCAGAAAACTGTGGAAGATAAAAGGACCTCTTGATTAGAAAACAGGCTCCATTCAGAAATGAATGGAGCCCTTTTCTATGATTTCTTTTTAGTATTTTTACGCAGTATATGTTTTGTTTTTTTCATGTTTTCATGAATACTTTTAGTTTGTACTGTCTTTATAATCATATTAGCGGAAAACATTGTGCAGAATAAAGTGGCAACTATTAACGGAATTATATTCTCTGCATTCAAACAACCTAAAATGAAAACCGTATCTAGTATGATACCGTAAAATATAGCGGATAGCAGATGTACCCGGCGAAAACGAGTAATCAATTCTTGGGGCATAGGAACTTTTTCCATTTTCAATTCTCGGATATTATCTGATTTTTGACAATAAAAATCCAGGCTGCTGCCCACATTTCCGTTTATGTCCTCTCTTTCCTGGACGCAAAGACGGGTTGTCAGGTGAGCAGTTTCTTGTTTTTCTTTTAAATAGAAGGAGACTCTTGTACTGGAAAAAGAATCATCATAGCCTAAATGCCAACAAGAAAGAAATTTTATATGCCAAGCATAAAAAAACGGATTTAAAACTTGAAAATAACACAATGGGGTATCATACCAGCTTTTAGTGGTAACCGTTAGCACATGAGGTCCAGCGGGCAAAGACAGAGCAGCGATTTCTTTTTCCAAACTCTCTTTTTGAGTGAGACATGTCTGACCATTTAGTGTATACCGAACACGAACTGTTTTCGGATGGCTGCATGTGAACAAAACCGGCACCATAGGAATACCTCCATTCCATTTTAGGCTCTGTTTCTGTTTCAATAATACCATACAAAAAATCCCTTTACAACGAGAAAAAGAATCAAAAACATATTGACAATTATCGATATGTATAGTATAATCCCTTTGAAGTCTATGGACAGGAGGCGAAATTCGTGGAATTGGACTGTCAAAAAGCCGCTGCCATTTTTAAGGCTCTTGGCGACGAAAATCGCATACACATTTTACAACTGCTTCAATCCGGCGAAAAATGTGCCTGCCGGTTGCTGGAAGAACTTCCTGTTTCTCAGCCCACTCTCTCCCACCATATGAAAATATTGTGCGATTGTGGAATCGTTTCGGGCCGTAAGGAAGGAAAATGGATGCACTATTCTATTTCTAAAGAAGGCGGCACTTATGCCCTTCAGTATTTAGAGACACTGATTATCCTCCCCGAGACATCTGAGTCAAAAATGCCGTGCTGCAACTCCTGATATTTTTGGTATGCAGTACGGCTGTTATTTGGCATATCATATTGATATATTTAAATATAATAATCTGATAAGGAGAGTAAAACCATGGAAATGCTGGAAACTCTGTGGAATTTTCTGCAAAATGAGATTTTAGGCATGGGGTGGCTCAATCGGCTGATTGGAAATCTGCTGACGAATCTGGGACTGGATGTGGAAACCCCTATAGGAGGCAGTATTCATTTCTTTTTCTATGATATGATAAAGATTATGATACTGCTGGGCGTCCTGATTTTCATAATTTCCTACATTCAAAGCTATTTTCCGCCGGAAAGAACCAGAAAAATTCTGGGGCGATTTCATGGCATCTGGGCGAATACCATTGCGGCCCTGTTAGGCACGGTAACGCCATTTTGCTCCTGCTCCTCTATTCCGCTGTTTATAGGCTTTACCAGTGCAGGGTTACCGCTGGGGGTTACATTTTCTTTTTTGATTTCGTCCCCTATGGTAGATTTAGGCTCTCTGGTTCTTCTCATGAGTATTTTCGGATGGAAAATTGCGATTGTCTATGTGGTAGTGGGTCTGTTGATTGCCATTGCAGGCGGCACGTTGATAGAATCTCTCTCCCTGGAAAATCAGGTGGAAGAATTTATTCGTCAGGGAACTGTTGGGGCAGCAACTCCACAGGAAACACTGCGTCCTCGTGACCGTGCAAAATATGCTTGGGAGCAGGTCGTTTCTACTGCTAAAAAGGTATTTCCCTATGTAATCATTGGTGTGGGAATTGGCGCTGTGATTCATAATTGGATTCCGGAAGAGTGGGTGGTAACTGCACTGGGAAATCGTAATCCCTTTGGCGTTATTATTGCTGTCTTGGTAGGAGTTCCTATGTATGCAGATATTTTTGGAACGATTCCGATTGCCGAAGCTTTATTGGGAAAAGGCGCCCTATTGGGTGTGGTTCTTTCCTTTATGATGGCAGTGACAACGCTTTCTCTCCCTTCTATTATTATGCTGAGAAAAGCTGTAAAGCCTAAGCTTTTAGGAATATTTATTGGAATCTGTGTCATTGGGATTGTTCTGGTAGGATATTTTTTCAATGCATTTCAGTTTCTTCTTTTATCATAATCGACAATCATAAAAATGGAGGTATATTCTTATGGCATTATTTCAATTTGGAAAAAAGAAAGAGGACAATAACTGTGGGTGCTGCTCTTGCGGGTGCCAAAGTTCCCAAACAAAACCTGTTGCGCAATCTGGAAACATCAATATCAAGGTTTTGGGGTCGGGATGTAAAAACTGCCACGCGCTGCTGGTAAACACGCAGACTGCGGTTAGCAATCTGGGACTTTCTGTCGAAGTGGAGTATATTACAGACATGGAAAAAATTATGCTTTACGGCGTTATGCATATGCCGGCTTTAGTAGTAAACGACCAGGTAGTCTCCATGGGACGGGTGCTGAAACCTGCTGATGTGGAACAGATTTTGCACCAGATGGGTTTTTGATGGAGAAAGGAAACGGGGATATGAAACCGAAAATCGCCTTTATTTGTGTTCACAATTCCTGCCGCAGTCAAATAGCCGAAGCACTTGGAAAAAAGTTTGCCGGTGACCGGTTTGACTTTTACTCTGCTGGCACCGAAACCAAACCGGAAATTAACCCAGATGCGGTACGGCTGGTTCATAAGCTGTATGGAATTGATATGACAAAAACACAGTACAGCAAAACCATTTCCCAAATTCCCGCACCGGATTGGGCCATTTCTATGGGGTGCGGCGTGACCTGTCCCTGGATTGGCCGTGAGTTTGATGAAAACTGGGGACTTCCAGATCCCACTGGCCAAAGTGATGAGGTCTTTCTCTCCGTTATCCGTCAAATTGAAGACCATATCCGGCATCTGTAAAAACACATTTTCTATCTAAGGGGTATCCTCCTGTTTGGGATGGATACCCTTTTTGATTTCTACGGCTCTTTTCCAATCCTTTACAAAAGATTTGTGACAAAGGTAGGGCAGATGTGGTATAATGTCCATGATTATGCATCCCGCTCAAAAAAATCGAGCGGATTTTAACAGAGGAGGAGGATTTCTTGGAAACTCTGCAAAAACAGATGGAACGCCGGCTTCTGGGATGGCGGTCCAACGGTTATTTGAAAGCTTTTTTCTATGGCCTTGGGCTTTCTTTTTTGGTTTTCCTACCTTTTGTCATTGTGGATAATGGCTACTTCCTTTATTATGGAGACTTTAATGTTCAGCAGGTACCTTTTTATCAAATGTGCCACGATGCCATCCGCTCCGGAAACATCGGCTGGAGCTGGACAACGGATTTAGGAGCGAACTTTATCGGCTCGTATACTTTTTACCTGTTAGGAAGCCCCTTTTTCTGGTTGACCATTCCTTTCCCCAGTGATGCTGTCCCGTATTTAATGGCGCCGTTGTTGGTGTTAAAATTTGCCTGTGCCTCTCTTTCGGGATTTATCTATCTGCGCCGGTATGTTCGCCGGGAAAACTGGGCGGTTATTGGCGGAATCCTTTATGCTTTTTCGGGCTTTTCTGTTTATAATGTATTTTTCAACCATTTTCACGAGGCCATCGTCTTTTTCCCGCTGATGCTGGCCGCGCTGGATGAATATATGGAAACCCGCCGAAGAGGCGTATTTGCAGTTGCCGTTTTTGCCTGCTGCTTTGTCAACTATTACTTTTTCGTAGGACAGGTAGCCTTTTGCCTGATTTACTGGTTTGTCCGTATGTTTGCCGGAAGCTGGCAGATAACACTCCGGGACTTTTTGCTTTTAGCATTGGAAGCTGTATTGGGTGTGGGACTTGCCTGTGTGCTGTTGGTGCCTTCTGTACTTGCCGTTTTGCAAAATCCCCGGGTAGATAATCCTCCAAGCGGTTGGAACGCCCTTCTGTATGACCGCAACCAGCGCTACCTTCATATCTTGGAGTGTTTCTTCTTCCCACCCGATATTCCGGCCCGTCCCAACTTCACCCCGGACTCCGGCTCCAAATGGGCTTCGCTGGGAGCCTGGCTGCCTCTGTTCGGTATGACCGGTGTCATTGCCTGGTTCCAGACACGCCGCCGCCATTGGGTAAAGCGGATTTTGACCATCTGTTTTATCATGGCTATGGTTCCTCTTCTCAATTCTGCATTCCAGCTGTTCAACTCTTCCTATTACGCCCGGTGGTTCTATATGATTACCTTGATGATGTCATTGGCCACTGTTCTCTCGCTGGAATCTGCCCGTGTTGACTGGAAAAAGGCTATTATGTGGAATACCGGCATTGTATTGGCCATTGCACTGCCAATCGGTTTGATGCCTTATACCGAAACGACGGACGATACCCAGGTAACAAAGTTCGGCCTGGAAGAATACCCCAGCCGTTTTTGGGCCTATGTAGCCATCTCCCTGTTTTGTTTGGCAATGCTTTCGGTTGTTTTCCGCTTTTATAAGAAAAAGCCGCGTTTGTTCCGGCGCAGTATTGCGGGCTGTCTGGCTGGTGTTAGCGTGTTGTATTCCATTTTTGTCCTGTCCCTTGGGAAAACCCAAAGTGAAAACTCCCATAACCATTTAATTCCCTACTGTCTCAATGGCGGTGAGGATGTGGATGTCCCCGGCGGCTTGGAAAATTGCCGCTCCGATTTCTACAATGCCATAGATAATGCCGGTATGTTTTGGCAGATTCCCAATATTCAGGCATTCCACAGCATCGTACCTGGCTCTATCATGGAGTTTTACCCCAGTATCGGCGTTACCCGAGATGTAGGCTCCCGCCCGGAAGTAAGTCATTATGGGCTGCGAGCTCTGGTTTCCTGTAAATGGCTGTTTGATGACGACCATGATACCGAGTACTTTGGCGGTACTTCACGCAATGACCCGCAGATGCCGGGGTGGACATTCTATGACAACCAAAACGGCTATGATATCTGGGAAAATGAATACTATATTCCCATGGGATTTTGTTATGACCAATATGTCAGCCGGGAACAATATGATAATCTTACGGAAGAAAACCGGGAGCTGTTAATGCTCAAGGCCATTGTGCTGGATGATGAACAAATCGAGAAATATGGCTCTTTGATGACCCCGGTGGAAGACGCCTCCAGCTTGGCTTATACGGAGGAAGCCTATTATCAGGATTGTGAAACCCGGAAGGAAACGGCCTGTTCTTCATTCTCACGGGATAACAGCGGGTTCACGGCTGTTTCTGAAGGCGAAAAAGAACGTCTGGTATTTTTCAGCGTTCCCTATGAAGACGGCTGGAGCGCTACCGTAAATGGCGAACCGGTGGAAATCGAAAAGGTGAACGTTGGATTTATGGCAGTGAAAGTTCCTGCCGGAACCAGCGAAATCCGCTTTACATACCGTACTCCCGGACTGACTACTGGAATGATAGTTTCTGCTGTCTGTTTGATTCTCTTGGTGGGATACCTTTTCCTGATGCATAGGATAGAAGGGAAAAAGAAAAATACGCCCCATCGCTCAAAACTACATGCTGCTTCTGTACGGGAACTGGAAGAGATGCTGGGATGCCGGATTGTTTCTCCCCAGCCTCGCCATTACAGCCCCCGCAATAAGGCTTTGAAAAAACAGGATTCGCCTTCATCCGACGGGTCTTGAAGGATCAACTACCATCCTGAAAGGAGTTTTATCATATGCCTATTGTTTATTTGGTAATTCCCTGTTACAACGAAGAAGAGGTTCTCCCCGAAACCAATCGTCGTTTGACGGAAAAAATGAATACAATGGTGACACAGGGGCTGGCTGATGAGAAAAGCCGTATTTTGTACGTGGATGACGGAAGCCGAGATAAAACCTGGAGCTTGATTCAGGAATATCACCAGGCAAATCCCGTAGTACGGGGAATTAAACTGGCTCATAATCGCGGGCATCAAAATGCCCTGTTGGCGGGTTTGATGACAGCTATGCAGGACTGTGACTGTGCTATCAGCCTCGATGCTGATTTACAGGATGACGTGGACGCCATTGATGAGTTTGTCAAAAAATATTTGGACGGCTGTGATGTGGTATACGGCGTTCGTAATAAGCGGGATACCGATACCTTTTTTAAACGCTTTACGGCAGAAGGCTTTTATAAAGTCATGAAGATGTTGGGAGCGGATATCGTATTCAATCACGCTGATTATCGATTGATGAGCCGTCGAGCCTTGGAGGGCCTTTCCGAATACCGAGAGGTCAATCTGTTCCTTCGGGGAATTGTGCCCCTGATTGGTTATCGCAGCGACTATGTATATTATGACCGTCACGAGCGTTTTGCCGGAGAATCTAAGTATCCGCTGAAAAAAATGCTTTCCTTCGCAATGGACGGCATTACTTCTTTCAGTGTGAAGCCCTTAAAGATGATTTCCAACTTGGGAATCCTCCTATCGATTCTCAGCGTTTTGGGATTGATATATGCCCTTATTTCCTACTTCACCAATAATGCGGTAGCTGGCTGGACTGCGATTGTTTCGTCTATTTGGCTGCTGGGAGGCATACAGCTGCTTTGTGTCGGTATGGTAGGAACCTATGTGGGAAAAATTTACAGCGAAGTCAAAGCAAGACCTCGTTTTCGCATTGAAACCAATCTGAAAGATGAGGAGCCCAATTCCTCCTCTCAAAATTCTTCTGACCACTAATCAATCAGAAAAGGCCGTTGTGTAATTTTGATTTACACGACGGCCTTTTCTATTTTAAGAGAGCGTATCTTTTCCGACTTCAGAAAGCAGAAGCAACACACCAGACTGGGCAGTAGCCATACAGGCCATCTCTTCGGTTTCCTGCTGCGCTTTCTGCAACAGTCTAATACAGTCGGTAATCGCATTGAAAAGGTGAAAATAAGCTGCTTGATAATCCATATCACACCTCGAAATCAGATGATATTGCAAGATTTTCTTTGGCCCATTGCTGCGCTTTATCAAGAGGAATATGATATAGCCGGTACTGGGCAGTCCAACCGCCGGTGGTCTGAATTACCAGTGTACAACGGCCGCTGACGCGCTGGGCAGGATTTTGCAGAAACTGGATACCTGTGATATGTGCCGGTGAAATCCGTGCCGAAAACAAGGTGAAGATGCGGATCCCCCGGATATAAACAACCCCATCGCGAAAAGAAGCTTCCGACAGAAAATATCCCAACAAACGCATGGCAAAAAACCATACAGCCGGCAAAAATAGCAGTGGAAAAACCGGTGTGAGAAATTCTAAAAATGGAAGCATCCTTTCTTCCAGCATTAGCAGCAAAAGGAAAATGGCAACCGGAAGCCATAAGAAAGAAAACCAGGCTTTTCCATGAGGCTGCAAATCCGGCGTTTCCTCTTTTGGGAAAAACCAATCCAAAGCTGCTTGCTCTTTTCTACCCAGGCAGGGATGCAGAATGACTCTTCCACCTCCCGACAAAAAACCTTCTGCGCGGAAGATTCCTAAAAAAGCCATGGGAAGTGTTTGAAACATGACAGCTGAGCCTAATGAGGATATCTGAATAGAAGATTGCCTTCGCGGCCAAACTCCCAGTCGAAAATAAAGCCGGTCTCCCTGCCGTTTCCAGCTGAATGGAAGTAATGCCAACGTTTCTTTTAAAAATGCAATGGCCCAACCGCCTAAAAACAGCCAGCTAATCCCGGCAATAGCCGGTGGGATTCCCAAAGCAATCAACTGTACCCGCTGGTCGGCTGCATTTACAATTCTTTGTGCGATTTCGGTTCCTAAAAGGGAACTGACTGAGCGGAAAAATACCGTTGCCAATAACAACCCAGACGCAGGGTTAGACAGAAGCGCCGCCGACAACAGTGCCTTTGGAATCGATGCATGGCGGTAATTCTGTTTGTGCGGACGAGGAACCTTTGGCGCATGACGCCAAAACATAGGGAACCATTCATTTCCCGATGCAGGAACCCCGGGTTGAAAAAAGACAGCGCCGGTCAATAGTGCTATGGGGGAGATTTCCCGCTGAAGATGAAGGGCCCATCGTTTTGGAAGTACTGTTATTTTTTTCAAAAATAGACCGGAGCGAAAGTAATAACTTTCATCCAGAACTCTCCACCCTGATTGCTGCCATAACAGAGAAAAATATATCACCAAAGCTGCAGAACCTCCCCAGATATAGGGAGAAGGGCTTGCTCCACTGAGTAATGCCTGAATCAGTGGAAGAAAAAATACCGGAAGCACCCGAATAAAAGTCTTTTTAAAATATAACGGATGCAAATGATGGGTTCCTTTTTTGAAACGAAAACGGGTGGCTTTCATAAAAAACCTCTTCCTTTCCCATAATGGAAGAGAACGCATAACAGGTTTTCCACGATTTTTTGAATTTCAGTGGATAACCTTCCCGAGAGGGCTGCATTTCTTATCTTCCCCAAAATCCACTCATTATGTCAATGAAAAATCTGCCAGTAAATCCAAGCGCAAAACCCGAATCTCTCGATAATGGGTCTCAATCCAGCCAAGGCGGGCAAACTTTCTCAAAATCCGATTCACCGTAACGCGGGAAGCTCCAATTCTTGTACCAAGCTCTTCATCCGTACAGAAAATACGGGCCGCTTTATCCTGGACCGCTTCCACCAGAAATCGTGCAATCCGTTTATCAGCCTGTAAAAACGCCATGCTGTCCACCTGGGCTGTTAATAACCTGACACGTTCTGATAAAGCTTGCATCAAAGAAAACGCAAATTCAGGATGTTTTTGAATGTGAGTTATCAGGATTTCCCGGGAAACCGCGATAATTTCCGATTTTTCCAATACCCTCGCCGATGAAACCCGAGGCTGCCGGTCAAAGAATGCGGCTTCTCCAAAAACACCGCCTTCGCTTTGGATTCGCAGCGTTTTTTCTCCTCCATTTTCCGAGTTCATATAAATTTTCACACTACCCCTTTTCAAGTAATAAAGCCGGTCGGCAATATCTCCCTGCCAATAAACCGTGGAACCTTTTTGATAAACAAGAGTAGGGGCCAGCGTTTCGAGGATTTTCCAGCTGTTGTTATTCATAGTAGTCTCCTTCTTGGAGTGAAAACTCGATAGATACGTATAGATACGCACCCAGTCTGTTACATCTTCTTTATTAAATTGTATCATATTTTACATTCTTTTTGCAAGGGCTGCTGTATACTGAAAATAAGAGAATCAACCGAAGGAGGATTTCCACATGGGAATGACAATGACACAGAAGATTCTGGCCGCCCATGCCGGATTGGATAAGGTAGAAGCCGGCCAGCTGATTGAAGCAAAGCTGGACATGGTATTGGGAAACGATATTACCAGTCCCGTGGCCATCAATGAATTTGAAAAATGCGGAGCGTGCTCTGTTTTTGACAAAGACCGTATTGCACTGGTGCTCGACCATTTTGTGCCCAACAAGGACATTAAGGCTGCTGAGCAGTGCCGCCAGACTCGGAACTTTGCTGGAAAATACGATATCACCAACTTTTTTGATGTAGGCAAGATGGGCATTGAGCACGCTCTTTTGCCGGAACAGGGAATTGTAGGCCCTGGCGATTGCGTGATTGGTGCTGACTCCCACACCTGTACCTATGGCGCACTGGGAGCTTTCTCCACCGGTGTAGGCTCTACCGATATGGCTGCCGGTATGATTACGGGAAAAGCTTGGTTTAAAGTGCCTTCCGCTATCAAGGTAGTGTTAAAGAATAAGCCTACCGGCTTTGTGGCAGGTAAAGACGTGATTCTGCACCTGATTGGAGAAATTGGGGTGGATGGCGCTCTGTATCAGTCTTTGGAGTTTACCGGGGACGGTGTAGCAGCCCTTTCTATGGATGATCGCCTGTGCATTGCCAATATGGCCATTGAAGCCGGAGCGAAAAACGGTATTTTCCCTGTGGATGATGTGACCCGTACATATTGTGAAGGCCGTTTCCGCCGCACTCCAGTGGAATATCAGGCCGATGAGGATGCAGAGTATACCCGTGTAGTGGAAATCGATTTGGCAAAATTGCGTCCGACAGTATCCTTCCCTCATCTGCCGGAGAACACCCGTACCATTGACGAGATTGGCGAGACTGAGGTCAAAATTGACCAGAGTGTTATCGGTTCCTGCACCAACGGTCGCATGGAAGACTTGCGCGCTGCTGCTGCCATCCTAAAAGACCGTAAAGTTGCAAAAAATGTCCGCTGTATCGTGATTCCCGGCACCCAGCAAATCTATCTGGATGCCATGCACGAAGGATTGCTGGAAATCTTTATCAAAGCTGGCGCGGTAGTGAGCACGCCTACCTGTGGCCCGTGTTTGGGCGGCTATATGGGAATTCTGGGTAAGGGAGAAAAAGCTATCTCCACTACCAACCGGAACTTTGTCGGCCGTATGGGTCATGTAGAATCTGAAGTTTATCTGGCAAGCCCTGCAGTAGCCGCTGCCAGTGCTGTCACCGGATATATTACCGACCCTGCCAAACTGTAATTGAGAGGAGCTTTGCCATGAATGCACACGGAACTGTCCATAAATACGGCGATAACGTGGATACAGATGTGATTATCCCCGCACGCTATCTGAATACTTCTTCCCATAAAGAGCTTGCTGCTCACTGCATGGAAGATATCGATAAAGACTTTGTTTCCCGAGTCAAAGAGGGCGACATCATTGTCGCCGAAAAGAACTTTGGATGCGGTTCTTCCCGGGAGCACGCTCCCATTGCTATCAAGGCTAGCGGTGTTTCCTGCGTGATTGCTTCCACCTTTGCCCGCATTTTCTACCGCAACGCCATCAATATCGGCTTGCCGATTTTGGAATGTGATGCGGCTTCCAAGGAGATTCAGGCTGGCGACGATGTGGAGGTCAATTTTGACACTGGCGTCATCACCGACCACACCACCGGCAAGACCTATCAGGCCCAGCCCTTCCCGCCATTTATTCAGAACATCATCAAGGCGGGCGGACTGCTCAACAGCATTGAGAAATAACAGAAAAACAAATAGAAACCCGGCTGCTGTCTGAAAAATCAGGCGGCAGCCGGTTTTTTAGTAGGTATTCAGGAATTACTCTTAATGCAGTAGGATGTATCATTTAATGTGAATGTAAGGGTATAAGGAGTTTCCTGTAATTTTTTCGGAACTTCTATCACATAATAAGAGTTGAAGGTTGTTAAAGGCAAAAGATTGGGATAAGTGGTTAATGTACCGCTATCCTCTGCGGTGGACCAGCCAGTATAGGTATATCCTCCATCATAAGTGACAGAAAAAGAGAGATAGTCTCCAATATCATATCCCGCCTCTGTTTGTAAATTGGTAAAATCAAATTGGCATACCAAATAGATATTATCTTTATTTTTTACCTCATAATAAGTATAAAATCCACTGGTGTCGGAAGGGTTGATACGGGTCTGATAAGAGATTTTTTTCAGTTTAATTTCCGCAAATCCTTCTTCCGTAATGGTATCACCCACAGAGACTTCCGGTTTCGGCATGAGATCCGGAAGGGTTTCAAAGTCCTTACCGACCTGCTCTGTCATTGTTTCGACTGTTTGTGTCATGGTTTCCATATCCTGCGTATACATTTGATCGATCATTTCTTTACTATAAGCAGCTATCCACTGTAATTTTTTCCATACAGGGCGATATTCTTCCGAGACTTGCTGACTGTTATAATTTGTAATTTGATAACACCATTGATAGAAGCCGTCAAATTCTTCGGCAAAATCATTTAAATCACAAAACCTTTTTCCGTTCTCCAAATCGGAGGTGTGTTTTTCTATGTAGCTTTTCCACTCAGTGGTAAGTTCAGAGTATTCCTTGATTTTTTTCGATAGAAATATAGCAAAATCTTCGTCTGAGTCGATATTCAATTGCTTATACTCTTTGTCTTTCAACGGATTTATACCTTCCGGAAAGTCTGCCTGCTGAGAGTCGGAAGAAGCTGGGATTTCCATAACAGAAGTGTGGCCAGAACTGGGAGTAGCGCACGAAGAAAAAGCAAAAATACAAGCTACAGCAACAAGAACTGCAAAAATCTTTTTCATAAAAACATCTCCCTGTAAAATAATGTTACTTACATTTTAGCGAATTTTTCGCTAAAAGTCAATAGCGAAAAACTTTCTACCCTATAATTTTGTCATTCTCTCAGGAAAGGAGTTATGGCTATGTATCGACGGATACGCGATCTGAGGGAAGACAAAGATTTAACACAAACCCAAATGGGAAAAATCCTATCGTGCAGTCAGAGGGTGTACAGTAACTATGAGCGAGGGGATATTGATATTCCCACCACTGTGCTTATTAAACTGGCTGATTTTTATGATGTGTCGGTAGACTATCTGTTGAATCGTACAGACAATCCTCATACCGCTCGATGAATCAAAGTCTATTAAATCAAAAAAACTCTGAACGTATATTACGTTCAGAGTTTTTTGGTGGAGGAGGATGGATTCGAACCATCGAAGCGAGACGCAACAGATTTACAGTCTGCCCCCTTTGGCCACTCGGGAACTCCTCCATATTCAATTTTGAATCGCCTTATAGCAAACACAAAAAAGTGGAGCTGGTGGACGGATTCGAACCCCCGACCTGCTGATTACAAATCAGCTGCTCTACCAGCTGAGCTACACCAGCACGGTTAAGGCGCTTGTTTATTATACCGTGTGAATTTGCATTTGTCAATGGTTTTTTACAATTTTTTTTAAAAAAGTATTGTTTTTAAAAAGTAATGAGATGATAATCCAATATGGTAAATTGGTCAAGTGCAAAATAACTTAATTTAGGTTGTCATTAAAAAACAAATGTGGTAACATTAACGAGAGGAGGGTGCGCGATGAAAAATTTTTTTGGGATTAACCGCACAAAGTCAGACAAAAACCTGTCTATTGATGGCGCAGCTTTCCTATCGGGAAGGGTTTCAAATTTGCAAAAAAAGCAGATAGAGGAATTTGTAGAACGTATTGAACGTTTGGATGAGAAACCAGGCCTCACAATACCTATGCAAATTGTACGATATTTTCTGATTGCAGGAATGCTGGGAGCGGTTACCTTTTTATACCATTGTTTAGAAACAAGTCCACAGCAAACCATTCAGGAAGAAGGATATCTGCCTGCACTGGCGCTGATATCAGTAGGCATATATTTTGTCATGTTTTTTTCTCAAAATCGTCCTGTACAGGAAGTTGCATCCGAGTTCAGAACCTTTTATCTTCCCAATACCGGTAGTAGTGTGGAAGAAGAGAGCTTTCAGCAATTGGGGATTCCAAAAGAGGCACAGCAGCTGGATATTATTATGACGGTGTATCGAATCAAGAGAGGCAGAGAAATTATAGACTATTATTTGAATCTTCCAGTTTGGGTGTATTATAAGGAAAATTGTCTTTGTCTGGGAAATCTACAGGAAGAATATCAAATTCCCCTTTCAGCGATTGTCCGTATAGAATGGAAGCAGAAGACGTTACGGCTTCCGCTGTGGAATAAAACGGTGGAGCAATCTCACTTGATAAAAGGGAACAGTATTAAAGGATATCGGATTTCTGAGTATCTGCAAATAACCGTGGAACAGGGAGACGAAAAATGGATGCTCCTGATACCGGAATATGATGGAAAAGCTATGGAAATATATCTTTCTCCTCTTTTTTAAACAAAAGCCCGTCTTTCAGTTGTTTACCGAAGGACGGGCTTTCTGATATATTGATTTGCCATTACATTTGGAAGATGATTCCTGCTGCTGCGGCGCCAGCAATATAGACTACCGGGTGCTTTTTATATTTGCGTAGTAATACATAAATGAGAACAAAGAAGAAGAGCGTTTTCCAATTGAAAATATCCAGATAATTGCCTGTTTCCTGAAAAGTATCAAAGCAGAACAGTGTAATTTTCATCACCTGCCAGCAGGCAGCGGCAATCAAAGCGGTCACAATCGGCCGCAGACCAGCAAAACCGTCTTGTACCAACGGATTACTTTGAAACTTTTTCAAAAAGTTAGCAATAATGATAATGATAATAAGAGAGGGGAGTACCAGCCCGACAGTAGCTACAATCGCTCCCAGTACACCATAAGCATGATATCCGGCATAAGTAGCCATGTTGATTCCCAGCGGACCAGGAGTGGATTCGGAAATGGCAATCATATCCGGCATCATTTCCATAGGAAGCCAGTCATATCGAGCTGCTATGTCATACAAAAAAGGAAGAGTAGCTAGTCCGCCGCCGATTGCAAAAAGGCCGGCTTTGAAAAACTCATAAAACAACAAAAGAAGTGTCATTTTTTCCATACACCTGCCTTTCCAAGAATCATACCCAAAACGGCGCCTGCCAATACAAACCATATGGGAGAAGGATTAAAGATAACCATGAGGGCAAGCGTAATCAGGAAGGCGGAAATTCCAATCCAGCCTTTAATGCTTTTCTTGGCAAGTTTGACAACGGTATCAGTTACCAGAACACATACTGCCACACGAATCCCTGCAAATGCATGTTGTACATAAAGGTTGTCCTGAAAATTTGAGAGGAAAGCTGCGATAATAGTAATGATAACCAGAGAAGGAAATACCACTCCCGCAGTGGCCATAATAGCACCGGGAATCCCTTTACGCTTATAACCGATAAAGGTAGCGGTGTTTACCGCAATGATGCCGGGAGTACATTGTCCGACAGCGTAGTAATCCATCAGTTCCTCTTCGGTTGCCCACCCATATTTTTCGACGACTTCTTTTTGAAGCATGGGAAGCATGGCATATCCGCCGCCAAAAGTTAACCCTCCGATACGGCAGAAAGTGAGGAACAAAGTCCAGAGTTCTTTCATGGAAAAACCGTTCCTTTCTGAAAAATAAAATATATCTATTTCCACCTGCTTAAGGAAAAATGTAACGGTTACTTCCGCAAACAGGATTGTTTTTGTCGAAACAGAGATGCCAGTTCTAATGCGGTTGCCGGTTCGGGGCGATCCAACAGACCAGCAATATGGCCCAGTTCTCCTAAAATGGGCTCAGGGCCCTTATGACAGGCCCGAAGGAATCCCAAATCTTTGTCCTTGTCCCGCTTGGAGAGCCGTTTTCCGGTAGGAGAAAGCAAAAGAGGAATATGATAAAATTCCGGAGCGGGGTATCCCAGCAGCTCATAGAGATAGAGTTGTCTGGGGGTGGAATCCAGCAAGTCGCAGCCTCTGACCACTTGGGTGATGCCCATTTCCCCGTCGTCAGCCACAACGGCCAGCTGGTAGGCATATACTCCATCTGAGCGGCGGATGATAAAATCGCCGCAGTCCTGGGCCAAGTTTTCCCGGTATTCCCCCTGATAGCCGTCTGTAAAGGAATACTCCCGGTCAGGAACTTTTACACGAAAGGCGGGACGGCGGTGCTGGGCAAGTTTCTCCCGTTCTGCTGGAGAAAGCGAGCGGCACCGGCCCGAATACACTGGGGAGCCGTCTTCCCGGTGGGGGGCCTGGGCATCGTGAAGCGCACTGCGGGTGCAGTAGCAGGGGTACACCAGTCCTTTTTCTTCCAGCCGATGGAAACATTCCTCATATAACGCCTGCCGCTGGCTTTGATAATAGGGGGCATAGGGGCCGCCTTTTGAGCCACCTTCGTCCCAAGTAAGTCCGAACCAAAGAAGGTCATCTTCAATTTGGCGGGCATATTCCATTTTAGAGCGGTCGGGGTCTAAATCCTCAATGCGGAGAACCATCTCTCCGCCAAAGGCCCGTACCGGCAGCCACGCCATTAAAGCGCAGAACAGATTTCCCAGATGCATCCGGCCGCTGGGGCTGGGGGCAAAGCGACCCCGCAGGGGACGTTGCTCCATGAAAATCCCTCCTGAAAGTTAACTTCCCATCTATTACAGCAAAGCGGCAATATCCGGGAACAGCTCTACGCTGCGCTTTAAAATCCCGGTAACATAGGCGATAAGAATTCCGTAATTGGTCATGGGTATACCCTGCTGGGCTGCCCGCTGATTCCGGGAATGCATTTCCCGTTCGTTGAGCATGCAGGCGCCGCAATGGACAATAAGCCGGTAGGGGGTGAGGTCCTGGGGGAATTCTCCGCCGCTGGTAAATTCAAACTGGGGCTCTTTTCCCGTCTTTTGGCGAATCCACCGGGGCAACTTGACGGTGCCGATATCGTTGCACTGGCGGTGATGGGTGCAGCCCTCGGAGATCAGGATCTTATCCCCGTCGTTGATCTGGTCCAAAGCGGTGACGCCCCGGACGGCCTGCTCCAGGCTGCCCTTATATCGGGCAAATAGGATGGAGAAGGAGGTGAGGGGCACGGTTTCGGGCACATCCTTTGACACCTTGGCAAAAGCCTGGCTGTCAGTAATGACCATGCGGGGCGGTTCCTTCAAAGCGTCTAAAGTCTGGGGCAGTTCGGTTTCCCGGGTGACAAAGGCCATGGCGCCCACATCCAGAATATCTCGGACGGTTTGCTGCTGGGGCAGGATCAGCCGGCCCTTGGGGGCTGCTTCGTCAATGGGGGTAACCAGCACCACCCGGTCACAGGGGGAGAGAAGGTCGGCCACGATATGGCGCTCCCGGGCGGCGTCGGGCTTTAACCGGGCAATGGCCTCTTTCAGCTCGTGAATATTTTCACCAGTAGCCGCACTGACCCACAGGGTTTCCTCCCCTTCCATAGCGGGGCGGGGAGCATTTTCCGGCAGACGGTCGCACTGATTCATCACCACCAGCCGAGGCAGCTTTTGCTCCTTCAGCCGGGTGAGAAGAGCGTGATCTTCGGAGCTCATGCCTTGGGAGGCATCCACCACCAAAATGGCGATGTCGGTTTTGCCCAGTACCTGCCAGGTTTTTTCCATACGCATGGCGCCCAGTTCGCCCACATCGTCCAGGCCGGGGGTGTCGGTAAGGAGCACGGGGCCAAGGGGCAACAGCTCCATGGCTTTGGAGACAGGGTCGGTGGTGGTGCCTTTATAGTCGGAGACAATCGCCAGCTTTTGGCCGGTGAGGGCATTGATGAGGCTGGATTTGCCAGCGTTGCGGCAACCGAAAAGGCTGATATGGATGCGTTCCCCAGAGGGAGTAGTAGTAAGGCTCATGAGAGTAACCCCTTTCTATGATAAAATAAGCATTAGAAAAATCCCACATACAGAAATATTGAGATATGTATAGGGAGTTTCTGCGAAAATTTGGTGCCTGTCACACAGGCTTGCGGCTGTCGCCCCGATCGGTGACGACGGTATATCCGATGGCAGCCATACTTTCCTGTAGGCGTCGCAGACCTTCAGCCGCTTCACTGCCAGAATGGAGCTTGTTGTCATACAGTAGATATTTTTCCCGCACATCCGCCGGGGAGAGGTTGGGCATCACCACATTAGCTCCCGCTTTCATACCCTGTTCTCGTCCATCGGGAAGCAGCGTTCCCAGTGCTGTGGTGGCAGGCAATAATACCCAAGGCAGCATCAGCCGCACCAAAGAGAGCAGATACAAAGTAAGGGTTCCGCTGCCTGCTGGTTCCTTGGCAAAAGGTGTGTCGTGGTGGGGCAAAAATGGACCGATTCCCACCATTTCCGGCTGAAATTCCTGCAAGAAAACCATGTCCTCGGCCAGCGTTTTGGGAGTCTGGCCGGGAGAACCCACCATGAAACCGGCGCCCACCTGATAGTGTAGCTCCCGCAAAAAGCCCAAACATTCCATGCGGTGGGCAAGGGAAAGCTCCGGTGGATGCAGGCGTCGATAGTGGCAATCGTCGGCCGTCTCATGGCGCAGCAGGTACCGGTCTGCACCCGCCTGTCGAAAAGCTTGATAGCTTTCCCGGCTTTTTTCCCCAATGGATAGAGTAACCGCACACTGGGGCCAATGGCTTTTAATGGCCTTTACAATGGAACAAATTTTTTCATCAGTAAACCAGGGGTCTTCTCCGCCTTGCAATACAAAAGTACGGAATCCCAGTTTCCAGCCGGTTTCGCAGCAGGAGAGGATTTCTTCTTGTGTCAGGCGGTATCGCTGGGCATTTCGATTGCTCCGGCGCAGGCCACAATACAGGCAATCGTTTCGGCAAAAGCTTGTGAATTCAATAAGCCCTCGGACATACACCTGTTTTCCATAATAAGGTTCTCGGACCTTGCGTGCCAGCTCGGCAGCTTTCTCCGCTAACTCGGGGGTATATCCAGCAATCAGGGTTTCCCATTCCTCTTTTTCCAGTCGGTGAGAGCAGTATAGCTTTTCCAGCAATGCGGCAGCGGTCATACAGTTTCCTCCCCAAGCTTGGCATACACGGTTTTGCTGCTTACTCCAGGAAGCATCCCCAATTTGCCGGAAAGGGCGCTGATTTCATTTTGAGGAGCATCCAAAACTACGCTGATAATAGACACATTCCGTTTATGATAAGGTACACCCATTCGCCCCACAATACGGGCGGCGTACTGGTGCAAAAGTTCATTGATTTTTTCTGTGGAATCCATATTTTCCACGATGATGCCGATGAGAGCCACACGATTTTCCATGTATCACAGTCCTTTCGAAAAGAGCATCCCGGGAAAAGAGAAGCGCCCCGGGGCAGCAGGCTCCAAGGGCGCAGAAAATCACTGGTACAGATTTTTTCCGCCTTCCTCCGCAGAAGCGCCTTTGGATTCAGCACGTGTGTTTATCATATCATACCAGTGGAGGGATTTCAAGAATCGTTGTAAGGAGGAAGAGCAGAGGTTTTTCATCTGTGTTATTGACAAAGAGCAAAAATCCGTATATCATGAAAATATCACTTTACTATAATAAAGCGAATAAGGAGGTATGATAATGGAACTGCGAGATAAAAATGGCCTGACGGAAGAAGAATTTTTGGCACAGTACAGACCTGGAGATTATCCGAGGCCTTC
>OBYM01000120.1_pt1 | contig 52495 bp, 60 predicted proteins | sample 1538191 | NCBI WGS metagenome assembly OBYM01 (sample SAMEA2580165, study PRJEB22360) | human gut metagenome | biome: human gut; feature: human-associated habitat; material: faeces | place: Denmark | collected 2008/2010 | reverse complement strand
GTATAAGCGTGGGTTCATCATATTTGGTGTGGTATCTTTAACTATGGGAAACTCCGCGTTCCCATTTTGAAACACTTTGAGGTGTGATGTTCAAATAGTTGGCAATGTCCTCTTGTGTAAAGTTTTTTATGAGCCGGTACTTTTTTAGGTTTTCAGATAGGAATAGCATCTCGTTACCTCCTTCGACTTTTTTAGTCAGGAAAAACCGTAGTTCCATACCTATCATATCTTTTGTATGTCAATCTTGCAATGGCGTGATAGTTGTTTAGAAAACAACTAAAAATTAGGAAAAAACCGCACCCAGTACAACTGAGTGCGGTTTTTTTCAATGGCGGAGACGGTGGGATTCGAACCCACGTGCCGGCTCATCACCGACAAAACGATTTCGAGTCGTTCTCGTTACGACCACTTCGATACGTCTCCATCTATGCATCCCGACAAGGGAAGGTTTTTGCAAATCTTAGAATTTCCGTTAGAACAGAGGCCGCCTTAGAACTGCCCAAAACCGGGAAACCCGCAGTCTAGAGCCATTCTTGGAAGCTCGAGCTCCCAAAATCCGGGAGAATTTCGAGCTATGCTCATTAGGACTGCTTCTAAAAACATATCTCCGCGTATGTTTCACGACAGCCGGGAAGTTGTGTCAGAACGGTCTCTATTGTAGTCTGGAATGCCGGAAAAGTCAAGGTTTTTTGCGGGGAGTTGACACGTCAGGGGGAATCAGGGTAAAATAAAGACGATACTCTGTGAACTGTGGGACTGTCTGCCGGTTTCCGGCAGGCTGTGTGTCTTGAAAGGAAGTGCCTGTTATGTTTCAGAAGATCGGCGCCTTCGGGCGCATTTTCATCGTGACGCTGTGCCTAGCTCTAGGGTGCAGCTCTTTTGCCGGTTGTTCTCAGATGGATGATATTGTCTCCAATGTCACCGCTGCCGGTGTTTTCCCCGTGGAGGTCAATGGTGTGACCATCTCCTCCCGGCCACAAAAGGCTGTGGTGCTATCTCCCAGTTTGGCTGATGTGGTTCTTGCTTTGGGTTGTGAAACGCAGTTGGTTGGTGTCAGTGAGGAATGCACCCAATCTAATTTGAATGAGTTGACTAAGATCTCTGCGAACGATGCCCAGGCGATCCAGGATCTGCAGCCCGATTTGGTCCTGGTGGATTCTTCCAGCAGTGCTGTGCAAAGTACCCTGGAGGATGCCGGAATCACTGTGCTCTCTGTTGAGCCTGCCACGGATCGCTCTGATTTTGAGCGGCTGTATTCCCAAGTGTCTTCTGCTTTCTCCGGAGGGGAGGCTGGTTACGATGCAGGTATTGCTGCTGCCCAAGATATCTTCATCACTCTGGACAACATCAACCGCATTGTTCCTAAGGATACAGTGACCACGGCCTGCTATCTCTATGATTTGGAGAGCAGTGCGGTAACCGGTGACATGTTTGGCAGCACCATCATGTCCTATGCCGGTGTTACCAACGTTTTTGAGAGTGTGGAGGGTGGTACTTATGACTTCGACACTCTGGAAATGTCCAATCCCAATGTGATTTTCTGCGCCCCTGGGCTGAAAGAACAAATCAAAAACGACAGCCGTTTCAGCGATTTCCAAGCTGTGCAGCAGGATAAGGTCTTTGAGTTGGACACCTCTTTGATGGAGTGGCAAGGCCGCACGGTTATCGATGCTGCTTATGAAATCAGCGCGAATACCTTCCCGGAACTGCTGGAATCCAGCTCCACTTTGGCCAGCGATCCCACCCAACAGATTGAAGAAGAGGTCAGCTCTGCCTTGGAACAGCAGGCAAACTACGAGACTCTTCAAGAAGGCGATCAGGGTGACGAAGTTGTGGCTATTCAGGAGCGTCTGGAACAGCTGGGTTATTTGACAGAGGCTTTTGACGGTCACTTTGGCGCCACTACTGCGGACTGCGTCAGCCGGTTCCAGACTGCCAACGGTTTGGAAGCCACCGGTATTGCCGATCCCGCCACCCAGGCAGCACTCTTTGCTGAGGGAGCTCTGCGGGAGGACGGTACACCTCTGCCGGAAGAGGCTTCTGCCGGTTCGGAAAGCTCTGCTGCAGAAAGCTCCTCTTCTGAGAGTTCTGCTTCGGAAAGTTCTACGGATTCTTCTGCAAGCTCTGGAACTGACAGTTCCGCTTCTGAAAGTTCTTCTTCCGAAAGCTCTGCTTCGGCCTGACCGTGTGTGAAACCCAATACGGCGCGGCAATTTGTCGCGCCGTATTTTTGTGCCTTGAGAACTGCTTTTCGACAGGCTTTACACTGGGTGGGGCCTCGTGTATAATGGGAGTGGCCTCGAAACGCGGGGCAATTTCCGCCCGGAATCTGGGCAGGAGGGGAAGAGCTGTATGGCTGTTTTTACGAAAGATCGGTCCTTTTACAAAACACTGTTTGCACTTGCAGTGCCCATATCACTGCAAAACCTCATCACCTTCGCGGTGAATTTCGCTGATAACCTGATGATCGGCTCCTTGGGGGATGATGCCATCTCCGGGGTCTATGTGGGAAATCAGCTGCAAACTGTGGTGCAGATGTTTGTAGCCGGCATTGAAGGAGCAATCCTGATCTTGGCGGCGCAGTATTGGGGAAAACGAGATTCCTCCAGCATCCGCAAGGTGGTTTCTGTCGGTATGAAATTTGCTCTGGGTGTAGGACTGCTGGCGACATTGTCCGCGGTACTCTTTCCTGAGTGGATCATCCGCGCTTTTACTCAGGAACCCGGGGTCATCCGTGAGGGAGCGGCCTATGTGCAGATTGTGGGATTTACCTATCTGTTCTTTTCCGTTTCCCAAGTGATGATTGCTGCCATGCGCAGTGTGGAAACGGCAAAAATAGGACTGTACATATCCTGTATGGCTCTTGTGGTCAACGTGGGTCTCAACTATGTGCTGATTTTCGGTCATTTGGGATTCCCGGCTATGGGAGTGCGGGGTGCGGCGATTGCCACCTTGATCTCCCGGATTTTAGAGATGTGTGTCAGTACGGGATACGTATTCTTTGTGGACAAGAAGCTTCGTTTCACCTTGATGGACCTGTTGCACACGGATCGTCAGCTGCTGTGGGATTTCATCCGCTATGGTCTGCCCATTATCGGCGGCCAGGTGGTGTGGGCGGTAAATTCTTTGGCCAACACCAAGATTCTGGGCTGCTACAGTGCTGGAGTCATTGCCGCTACCAGCATTACGGGTATGCTTCACAATCTGGTATACGTCTGGATGAACGGAATGTCCTCTGCTGTGGGCATTATCACCGGGAAAACTGTGGGCGCTGGGTTGTACGATAAGATGAAAGAGTACGCCAAAACTGTCCAGGTGATCTTCCTCATTGTGGGCCTGGTTTCCGGAGCAGCGGTTTTCCTGGCCAGAGACGGTTTCATCTCCCTGTACAATGCCAGTCCGGAGGCCCAGGAGTACTCCCGGCAGTTTATCAACGTGATCTCCGTTACCATCATCGGCACTTGCTACCAGGCAGCTTGTCTGTTCGGCCTGGTGAAGTCCGGCGGGGATATCTCTTTTGTGTTCAAAAATGACACCATCTTCGTGTTCCTGGTGGTGTTGCCCTCATCTTTGCTGGCCATGTGGCTGGGGGCTCCCCCTTGGGTGGTGTTCGCCTGCTTGAAGTGCGACCAGATCTTCAAGTGCTTTGTGGCTCTGGTAAAGATCAACCGATACAACTGGATGAAGAATCTGACACGGGATGCTTCTTCCCCGGATACTGAGAAAGGAATTGCCCATGAATCGTAAACCTACCCAACTGCGGGGCGTCGCCCTGCTGATGCTCACCGCCCTGATTTGGGGCACTGCGTTTGTTGCTCAGAGCGTTGGCATGGACCACCTGGGTCCTTTTGCGTTCACTGCTGTGCGCAACTATATCGGCTGCGTAACGCTGCTTCCGGTGATTGCCCTGGCGGCAAAGCTGCGCACGGGCAAGCCCGAGGAAGCAGAGAATGCTCCTGTTTTGAAGAAATGGACCATGCCCCTCTGGGGAGCTGCCTGTGGTTTGCTTTTGGGCAGCGCCACGCTGTTGCAGCAGACGGGTATGCAGACGGCTTCTCCGGGTAAGGCTGGCTTTTTGACGGCCCTGTACATTGTCATTGTGCCGGTGCTGGGGATCTTCTTGGGACGGCGTCCGGGATTGAAGGTTTGGGCCGGTGTGGTGCTGGCTCTCATTGGTGCATACCTGCTCAGCGTCAAGGGCGGGGAGGGGATTGCTACCGGTGACCTGCTGGTGATCGGCAGTGCGGTGGTGTTTTCCCTGCATATTCTGGTGGTGGATTTTGTCCCAGCTGGTGTGGATGGGGTGAAACTCTCCTGCGTGCAGTTCTTCGTGGCGGCTCTGCTCTCTACCGTGCTAGCCCTGCTCTTTGAGAAATTCACCCTTTCGGATGTGCTTTCAGCCTGGGTCCCCCTGCTGTACACCGGTGTGATTTCCAGTGGTGTGGGCTACACCTTGCAGATTTTGGGCCAGAGGACGGTAAACCCTACGGTTGCCTCTCTCATTCTCAGTTTGGAGTCCGTGTTTGCGGCTTTGGCAGGCTGGGTTCTGCTCAGTCAGCCGCTCTCTCCCAGAGAATTAGTGGGCTGTGCGTTGGTATTTGTGGCTGTAGTTTTGGCCCAGCTGCCCGGTCGTTCCGCTGAGAATCAGAAAGTAAAATCTAAATAAGCTACCTCCGTGGACATTTCCTTCTCCTTGCGTTAAGATGATGGCAGGAACAAAGGGAAGGATGTGGCTTTATGCGGATTCTGGAAACAAAAAACTATGAAGAGATGAGCATTCTGGCGGCGGAGATCATTGGGGCTCAGGTGCTGCTGAAGCCTCGGTGCGTGTTGGGATTGGCCACTGGCTCCAGCCCTATCGGTACCTATGACCGGCTGGTGGAATCCTATGAGGCGGGTCGGTTGGATTTCTCCCAGGTGCGCACGGTGAACCTGGATGAGTACTGCGGACTGGATGGTGCCAACCCTCAGAGTTACCGGTATTTTATGGACCACCATCTGTTCAGCCGGGTGAATATCAAGCCGGAGAACACCTATTTGCCCAACGGTGTGGCCCCCGATCTGGAGGCAGAGGCTGACCGCTATGAGGCTTTGGTGGAAAGCTTAGGTGGAGTGGATCTGCAGCTGCTGGGTATTGGCCACAACGGTCACATTGGTTTTAATGAGCCGGCGGATAGCTTCCCTGCAGCTGTACATACGGTGGCGCTGACAGAGAGCACCATCAAAGCCAACTCTCGGCTGTTTGACCGCATTGAAGATGTGCCCACCCACGCTTTGACCATGGGTGTGGGGACCATTCTCAAGGCTGCCCGGATTTTGCTCATCGCCGGTCCCGACAAGGGTGATATCATCAAGCGGGCGCTCACTGGCGGGGTGACTCCCCAGGTGCCGGCATCCGTGCTGCAGCTCCATCGGGATGTAACTGTGATCACCTGCCGAGAGGCTTAACCTTCTCGCAGCGGGGAGTGCCTGCCGTGGAAAGGGGATTGCTATGGGAAAGACAAAACGCTGCCTGCTGGATTTACTGCTGGCAGCGCTGTGTATGGGCCTGGGGCTATTGCTGCCCTGGGCCTTTCGCTGGGTTCACAATGGGATGGAGATTCTATTGCTCCTTCAGCTTCCGGTGCTTCTGTGTGGGATGCTCTGCGGTCCGGCGTATGGACTGTCCTGTGGGTTGCTGATTGTGCTGTTGCCCCAGCTTTTTCCTGGTGCGTCGGGAGTTGTTCTCTCTACCGGGGAGTTGTGGGAGCTTGCCATTTACGGGTTCTTGGCTGGCTTGCTCACCTATCTGTTGGCAGCGGCGCCTCCGGTGCTCAATGTCAGTGTCTCACTGTTGGGGGCCATGCTGTTGGGGCGGGTGTTCTGTGGCCTGCTGGATGCCTTTCTGTTTGTGCCGGGCTACACTTGGGCAGTTTGGGTGCGGGAGTCCTTTGTCACCTGCTTGCCTGGGATTGTGCTGCAGGTGGCAGCGCTTCCATTGATTACCCTGGCGCTGCGGCGCTGTAAAATTGCGGAAACTCCGTGAGGATGGACGCTTTTGATTCCATAGAAAAAAGACCGCCGAAAGGCGGTCTTTTTTTGTGCCAAGTTAAGTTGAATGCTCAATCCCGCAGAATCACGCCGTGTCCATCGTACATGCGTGAGGGAGAGGCAGAGAGCAGCAGGACGCCTTCCACAAAGCCCCAGATCGCAATAGCGATGGTGGCAAGGCCGCAGGTGAAAATTCCGCCGATGGTGGCCACCAGCAGCTGGATCACACCCCGTGTGGTAAAGCCCAAGTAAAAGTTATGGATGCCCAGAGTGCCCAAAATAATGGCGAGCAGGCCGGCTGCCAAACGGCTTTTCTGTGCATAGCCTGCGGGGGGCACTGTGTACTGGGGCTGATAGTATGTCTGCTGGGGTGGCTGGGTGTATTGAGGCGGCTGGTAATACTGGGGTGCGCCGTATTGGGGCTGTTCGTACTGAGGAGGCTGCTCATATTGGGGAGCTTGCTGATAAGCGGGCTCCGGCTGAGGAGGCTCCGGTGCGTGGGGCGGCTCTGTTGTACGGAAGGGATCTCCCTGGAAAGGATCCGCCTCATTGGGGTCCAAGGTCAGATGGGGGACGCCGGTTTCATAGGGCGGCGCCTTGGGAGGTTCCGGCGCAGGTTGCTGAGGTTCTGCTGCCTCCGGCTGAGGCGCAGGAGCCGGCTGTGCGTTGGTGGGGGTGGGTTCCGGTTGAGGAACAGGTTGCTCCTGGGGAACCTGAGGGTCCTTATTGTCGAAATCAGTCATAATGAGTTCTCCTTTTCCGTTAGTCCTTTAAGAATACGCCGTTGGCATCCGTATTGATGCGGCCGTCCAGAATGCGAACACCGTCCACGATGCCCCAAATGAGCATCACAATGGCGCCAATTCCACAGGTGAACAGACTCAAAAGCAGCTGCAGCAATCCCCGAGAAGTGTTTCCTAAGTAGAAGCTGTGGATGCCATACGTGCCCAGTAAGATGGCTAGAATCCCAGCGGCTACACGGCTTTTCTGCACATAGCCGGGAGGGGGCGCCATCCCTGCCTGGGTCTGATATTGGGGTGGGTTATACATGGGCTGCTGACCAGAATTTTGGTTGTAGTTGTAATAATCAGGCATAGAAAATCCATTCCTTTCCCATACCGCCAGCGCCAAGTTAGGACGTGGCTTTGCTGTTTGATTGGTAGACGCTGCCGTGTTTCTTTTCGTGATTTTATCTTACACTACAGGTTTTTGAAAATCAACCCGCGGGGCGGTTTCGTAAGATAAAATTAAAGGCTGAAAGTTTTTTATCAGAATTCCAGGGTCAAAATAGGGCCGGAAAAAATTTTTTTCAAGAAATTTTTCGAAAGTTGTCCTTTAGAGGGCAACTTTTTGCTGTTTTGGGGGTAAGGATGGAAGTGGTTTTTGAGACGCTTCTGGAAAGGAGGAAAGGATGCTGGGATTCCGAAAGAAGGAACAGGCGGCTGCTTTGAGTGTGCAGACCAGGCCCCCAGAACAGTTTCACCTGGGCGTGAGCGGACCCGCGGGCCCGGGGGAGCGAGCTCTCTACCGAGCACTGCGGGAGAGTGTGCCCATCATTGATGCGGCGGTGTCAAAACTCCGCAGACTGCTGGGAAGTTTTGAGGTGCAATGTGCTGACCCTGCAGCACAAGAGGAGCTCCGTCAGTTCCTGGAGGATGTGCCCGTGGGCGCTGTCGGGCATGGGGTGGACGCATTTTTAAGTGTCTACTTTGAAGAGCTGCTGACCTATGGCAACGCCGTGGGAGAGATGGTGCTTTCGGGCGGTCAGGTGGCAGCGCTGTACAACGCCTCTCTAGACAGTGTGGAGTTGGAACATGCGGGTCCTCTGGGAGTGAAAGTCACTGTGTGGGACGGCGGGAAAAAACGCTGCTGCCCATATCCGGAGTTGCTGCTGATCTCCACGTTAAACCCCGATGCCGGAGCTGTGCGAGGGACTTCTCTGCTGCGAGGGCTGCCCTTTGTCAGTGAGATTCTCTTGAAGATCTACAAAACACTGGGGGTCAACTGGGAGAGGCTGGGAAACGTGCGCTTTGCAGTGACTTGCAAGCCCGATCCCTCCGGAATGTATGCCGGAGAGCGGGCACGCCAAATGGCCAACGAATGGCAGCGGGCCATGCGGGGTGGAGAGGTCAGCGACTTTGTGGCCGTGGGAGACGTATCCATCAAAGCCATTGGGGCGGACAATCAGATTTTGGACAGCGAAGTGCCGGTGCGCCAGATGCTGGAGCAGATCGTGGCAAAGCTGGGGGTACCTCCCTTTTTGTTGGGACTTTCCTGGTCTTCCACCGAGCGGATGTCCAGCCAACAGGCGGACATGCTCACCAGCGAATTGGACGCCTACCGCAGGGTGCTCACCCCGGTGATCCGCAGAATTTGTCGTACCTGGTTGGCCCTGGCGGGGTATGATCCACAGTGCCATGTGGAGTGGGATGAGATCACCATGCAGGATGAGGTGGACCACGCCAACGCCAGATATCTGAACGCCCAGGCGCGGAAGCTGGAGCGAGAGGAGGAAGAACTGTGAAGGATGGATTGGTTCAAAAAGGTCTGACTGCTCCGGACATGGAGAAGATCAACCGCTACACACGGCGGCAGTACAGCCCGGAGGAGGTGTACGCATTTTCTCTGGTGTTGTGCGACAACGAGGTGGACCGAGATTTTGAGCGGTTTTCTCTGGGGGCCCTGGAAGCGCTGCGGGATATGTTTCCCGGGAAAACCTGCCTGTTTGACCACCAGCGGACAAGCGCCAGCCAGACAGCTCGGATCTATGACACAGGTCTGGAACAGGAGCCTGGCAAAGTGACTCAGGCGGGGGAGCCCTACACCAAGCTCACCGCAAGAGCCTATTTGCCCCGCACGGAAAAGAATCAAGAGGTCATCGAGCTGATTGAGAGCGGCATTTTGAAGGAGGTCAGCGTGGGATGCAGCATGGGACGCTCGGTGTGCTCCATCTGCGGTAAGGAGAACTGTGCCCATGTCAAGGGGCGCGTTTATGACGGAACGCGCTGCCACAGAGTGCTGTTGGATCCTCAGGACGCTTATGAGTGTTCCTTTGTGGCGGTGCCTGCTCAAAGAGCTGCCGGTGTGGTAAAGCATTTCGAAGGAGGATTGCCTATGGACTATGAAAAATCGTTGGAGGCCGCTGGCGAGGAAGGTCTGCGGTTGACTGGCTCTCAGGCCAAGGAACTTTTGGCGCTGGTGAAAGAGTGGAAGGAACAGGCCCAGTGGGGTCGCTCCTACCGGGAAAAGCTGCAAGGGGATGTGCTGAAATACAGTGCGATTCTTCAGCCGGACCTGCCCAGGGCTGTGATGGAAGCTGTAGTAAAGGGTCTTGCTGTGGGAGAATTGTTCCAGATGGCCCAGACCTACCAGAAGATGGCAGAAGAGCGGTATCCTTTAAAGCCCCAGCTGGCGCCGGAGCATCCGGTGCAGTCCGGGGACAACGGGGAATTCCGCATTTGACAACAAAGAAAGGAGCTTGAATCATGAAACTTTCCTATGAAGGCGTGGCAGAACAGGTGATCACACTGGAGGTGGACACCGCAAGCAACCCGGCTGTGGTTGCAGGTACCATTGCGGCAATGTCTGCTAACGGTAAGGTCAAGGCTTGCCCGGTAAGCACTACCCCTGTGGGCTTGGTGCTGCGGGTGGAAGACGGCATGGCGGCTGTGCAGGTGGCAGGCTATCTGCGTATGCCCTGTGACAGCGACATGGCTGTGGGATATGCCCAGCTTGCTCTGGACACAGAGGGCAAGTTGGCTGCGGGCACCACTGGCCGCGGAGGTCTTGTGGTGGATGTTGACACGGATGCCGGCGTTTGCGGCGTTATCTTTTGCTGAGAAAGGAGCGGGTAATGATGGCAGGTTTTGAAAATATTACACTGGAAAAGGGGATGTACCACGTCCCCGGCAAGAGCTTTACTCAGGTGCTGGAGGAACTGGACAGCTCGGAGAACTACCGCGGCACTCCCCTGGAGGGCCTGGACGCCTTTCAGCGGCAGCTGAAGCGTTATGACATCAAGGTCAGCGGTTCCGGGGCCAGCCCCGTGGAGCAGTTCTTCTCTGCTTCCGGCAGTGCTGCTCTGTTCCCTGAGTATGTGGCTCGCGCTGTGCGTCAGGGCATGGAGCGGGGCGGCAAGGCTGCGGATCTGGCTGCCGCTGTCACGGTGATTGATGGGCTGGACTATCGCACCATTGATCCCGAGGGCGGCGACTGGGAATCCAGCATCAGCGCGGAAGGCGCTCAGCTTCCCCAGGCTACTCTGCGCACCAGCCCCGGTCTGGTGAAGATGCACAAGCGGGGCAGAGTGCTCTCCAGCTCCTATGAGGCTCTGCGGGGCCAGAGACTGGAACTGCTCACCGTCACTTTGGGCCAGATTGGTGCGGGCATTGCCGCTGCCCAGATGAGCGATGCTGTGGACACTCTGATCAACGGTGACGGCGTCAAAGAGGGCATTGCGTTTGCAACCAGCGAGTCCCTGTCCTACGCGGATTTCCTGGCACTGTGGGGCAGTTTGGCTCCCTTCCAGCTGAATGTGATTGCGGCCGGTACGGACGGCATCCAGAAGCTGTTGCAGATCACTGAGTTTAAGGACGCTCAGGCTGGCCTGAACTTCCAGGGCACCGGAAAGCTGTGCACTCCCCTGGGTGCCACTCTGGTTCATATTCCTGGTATGGAGGCTGGCAAGATCATCGCGCTGGACAAGAACTGTGCCTTGGAGATGGTCCAGGCTGGGGATGTGCTCATCGACAGCGACAAGCTCATTGACCGTCAGTTGGACAAGCTCTCTGTCAGCGCCATCGCGGGCTTTGCTCGCGTGTTTTCCGGCGCGGCCCAGGGCGTCAGCTACACGGGCTAAGAAACTTATAAAACTCTCTCCAGCTTGATGGGAGAGGGTTTTCGATAACTTGGTTGGGGAAAGAGTGGGTGTGGGAGGTGGGTTATCTTTTCTCAAATTGGAGAGTATCCAGAAGGTTGTGATGCGTATTTCCATGGATCCTTTGACCAGGAAAAGGAGGCTACAATGACGTTAGAAATAACGGCGGTATACACCGCATTTACACAGTTTTCCGGAGAGTCGGTGGAGCCGGAAGGCTCCCAAAGAGAGGCGCTCTGTGCGGCACTGTGCGCCCAGTGTGCCCGTCAGGTGGAAAATCTGGTTCGACCAGATTTGATGGAAGAGCAGTTGGCTCTGTGGACGGAGTCCCTTGCTCAGCTGGCGGCAGCGGAGGCCTTTTATCAGCTGCTGCTTACAGATGAGGCGTTGGCTCCCCAGAGCCTCACTGCCGGGGATTTGCATTTGACTCAGGGGGAGGGCAGCCGAAAAGCCGCAGAACTGGTGACGGAAAAGCGGAGGATGGTCTCTTCGGTGCTGTGTGAGGAGGATTTCTTTTTTGGCACAGTGAGAAAGGAGGAGGAGCATGTCTCTGCGCAGTGATGCCTGGTTTCGCCGGGTGGGAAAGGCGTTGCTCACCAAGGGCGACGGCACTCAGGTGACGGGGTTTGGCGCGGTGATGCCCTGGGGCGAGGGACAGCAGGACCTTTGGGGAGAACGCTCCCATGCGCTGGGACGATTGCCCAGTCCCTTGTACCGGTTTGTGGGAAGCTTCCCGGAGCTGCTGGAGGCAAAAGGTGCTCGTCTCACCCAAGGTGACACATCCTATCGTGTGCTGCGGGCTCAAGAGATTGCTCTGGGAGGACAGCGGCTCTTTGAGAGCGCCGTATTGGAAAGGTGGGAAGAAAATGCCTGATCTGTTGGAGGAACTGACACAGCTTTTTGAGGAACATCTGCCTCAGGTGGATTTTCGCCAGCGCTGGGGATGGGGCTCCCGACTGCTGGAAGGTCCTGTGGTCAGTGGAGAAACCCTTTCTCGTGTGGTGTCCGGGGATCAGGTTGAGGTGGTATTGGGGTTTACGATTTTTGCTCCGGAGCCCTCTCAACGGGAGAATACTGCCAATTCTATGGAAACCCTGGTTCGGCAGCACTGTCCTGGATGTGAGGAGATCCGCCGGGAGGAGGAACGTGAGGACAGTTTGACCAGGCTGCCCTGTCTTGTTCTGCGTCTGGTGTTTGGTGGCGGGGAGAGCGTGGGAATTGAAGGCGTGCCGGTGATTGTGGGTGGAAAAACATATCAGGCGTCCGGCGTTTCTCTGTCGGTTTCCGTCTCCGGAACGGAATTGACCGCAATCGGGGAGGAGCTGCCCTTTGCGGTGAGAAATCAGGAGACCCAATATCAAGTGGAGCTGTCCGGTATTGACGCCGGTGGGTTGGAGCTGCTGGCGGTCTTCACCGCGGAAGTTGGGGACAGGATCTACACGGGATGCCGATGGAAAGAGTTGAATTTTGCCGGAAGAAAGGCAGTGTTTCTGGCGTCCGGCTGTGAGGAAAAGGAGGGGACAGCATGAAGCAGGAACAACCGTCCACAGAGCGGGACCGAGCGGAGGAGGTCTCCCGTCAGGTGGAGCGGGACAGCAGGCGTTACCCCGCGCCGTTTTGAGGGGGTGTGGCCATGAATTTGATGGGTATGCGCTTTCGGGATTTCACTTGGCGGGACAATCCCGTGTCCTTGACAGTGTCCAATACCCGGAATGTGCAGAGTACGGACATTCCCTATGGAGTGAGTCGGTCGGAAGAACTGGGCCGCCGCCGCAGGACGGTGACCGGAGAAGGGTATTTCTCCGGGGAGAGTTCTCTGGCCTTATGGCAGGGTTTGCAGGAGGTGTTTGCCCTACCGGGTCCCGGACTGCTGCAGCTGCCGGGAATGGCTCCTTTTTGGGCACTGATGGACAGCCTGGAGCTGATCGGTACCCAGGGCAAGGATTTGATTCGCTATTCTTTTTCCTTTGTAGAGTGGGATTCCAAGGAGGCGTATTTGGGATCCGGCACTCGCTTTGCGAAAGCTGGTGAGAGCCTTTGGGGCTATGCCAACCGCTGGGGGATCTCTATTGAGGCGCTGGTGGAGGCGAATCCGGGAATTCGGGATATTTGTGAGTTGCAGGAAGGTGAAAGGGTGGTGATTCCATGACGTTTTGGGGAGAGCTGACCGACGGCACGGAGATGCTGTTGGGGGAACCACTGGAGGCTCAACTGCTCTATGACAGTGACGCCCCTGCCGATCAGCTGACGGCGGTATTTCCGGCGGAAAGGCTGTGGGACGATTTGGCAGTGGTGCGGATCTTTCATCAGGGGAGGCTGGTGTTTGGCGGCATCGTAGATGAGCAAAACACCACTCTTTCCGGCGAGGGCTTCCGGGTGGAACTGGTTTGCCGCAGTTGGGAGGCACGCCTGTTGGATAATGAGGCAAGACCTGCCGTGCTGCGCAGTCCCTCATTGGGGCTGCTGTGGGAACGCTATTTGAAGCCGCTGGGATTTTCGGAGATCACCGGGGACATGACCTCCAAAACAGGGGAGCTCACCGTGGGAAAGGGTGCAAGCTGTTGGGAATTGTTGTCCGGCTTTTGCCAGGATTACCTGGGCACGGAGCCTTGGGTGGGGGGCGATGGAGTTCTCCACTGCGACAATCTGGCAGAGACATCTATGAAGATAGATTCTGTGATCTCTGTGGAGTTGTCGCGAATGCCCTGTAACCAACTCAGTACGGTCTGGAAGCAGAGCTTCCGGGGAAGCTATGACACGCCCTATCGAAGCGCAGCAGCACCGGGTGTGATCCGCCAGCGCTTTTTAAGCACAGAAGACGGCCAGGATCCACGGGAACTACTCAGGCAAGGAGAGCGGGAAAGTCGGCTGTTGACCGTGGAGGCAATGGGAGCCTACTGGCCTGTACGGGGAGCCAGAGCTACGGTGGAGACCCAGGGATTTGGCACCTTTGAAGACTGTCCGGTGCGGTCCGCCCGTTATACGCGGGACAGCCGGGGAGAACGGACAAAGCTGGTACTGGAAGGGGGCATTGCGTGATGTGGCTGACAAAACAGGGACGGCAATCCGTGGGAACAAAGCTGCACCGAGGAAAGGTGAGCGATGAGGGAAATGGCATGAAAGTGCAGGGGGACAGTGAATACACATCCCCGGAGCTGTTGTTTCCCTATGGCTACGTCAGCGCCGCTGAGGACGGCCAGCGGGCGGTGATGCTGGATGGTGTATGCGCAGGGATTGCCGCCGTGCCGGACAGCCAGCTTTCTCAGGGAGAGGTGAGATTGTATTCTTCCGGTGGAGCGGAGATTCTGCTGAAAAATTCGGGAGAAGTGGTGATCAACGGACAAAGTTTTCCGGCGAAAACAGAGTAAAGGGGCGATAGTGCTATGGATTTTAAATGGACGCCAGGTGGAGTGCCCCTGGGCTCGGATGGGCTTCCCAGCCAGGTGGACGGTTTGGAAGAAGCTCTGCAAAATGCCGCCATGGCATTGTATCTGCCTCGGGGCAGTCTGCCTTATGAGCCTGATTTGGGCAGTGGGCTCAGCCAATTGGACCCCAATGAGGAGAACAGTGCTCAGCGGGCATGGGCCTTGGCGGAGGAGGCTCTCATGAGGTTCCCGGGTTATCGGGTGACAGAGGTATCCTATGATTCGGATGCTGGGATGTGGCGCTTTGCAGTGGAGACACCTTTGGGAGCGGGGAATGTGACAGTTCCCGGGAAGGAGAAGACGGATGGAGAGTTATGAGGAGATCCTCCAACGGATGGAGGAGGAGTACGAACAACAGAGCAACTGTAAGATAGCGGATGTTTCGGAAGTGGGTCTGCGGATGCGTGTGTTAGCCGGAGAGCTGCATCGTCTGGGTGCCTCTTTGGACTGGCTGGAACGTCAGGCATTTCCCCAGACGGCTACCGGCACACAACTGGATCTCCACGGCGCTCAGCGGGGGATTCTTCGCAAGCCCGCCACTAAGGCTACGGGAGTGGTTTCCTTTTCTAGGTACCTGCCTCTTTCTTTTGATTTAGTGATTCCTAAGGGGACGATTTGCGCTACCTCCGGGGAACCGGTGGTGGAGTATGAGACCGTGGAGGAGGTGGTGTTGGTTTCCGGTGAGCTCACTGTGGAGGCGCCGGTTCAGGCAGTAGTGGCAGGAGCCTCCGGCAATGCAGCCGCCGGTTATGTGACCACCTTGATCAGCGTGCCCACCGGAATCAATTATGCCTCCAACGAGTCCGCGATCACCGGGGGTGCTGACCAAGAGTCCGACGAGGAGTACCGTAAACGGGTGTTGGAGGGGTATGCCCTTAGTGCAAACGGAACAAACGCCGACTACTACAAGCAGATTGCTTTGCAGCAGGAGGGAGTCACCATGGTGCAGGCGGTGCCAAGGGCCAGCGGTGCCGGTACGGTGACGGTGTATCTCTGGGGAGAGAATGCAGCGCCGTCCAGCGAGGTGATCACTGCGGTAAAAGAAGTGCTGGATCGTCAGCGTGAGGTGGGCGTGACAGTAAAAGTGCAGGCAGCTCAGAAAATCCCCCTGTCCCTGACGATAAAAGTGAAGGTGTCCGACGAAGTGAGTTTCGACTGGGCCAAGGAGGAGATTGCTCAGTCGGTCAAGAGCTTCTTTGATTCTCTGGAAGTGGGAGAGGGACTGTTTGTGACGGACGTGACCAAAGCAATCTTGTCAGCGGCTCCTGTGGAGAAGTTGGAACTTCCCGCTGGGTTGATGGACACTGCCGGGAGAAACGGCACCATAATCCGGTCCGGCACCATCACGGTGGAGGAATTGACATGACGGCCCGGGAACATCTCGCCAAGATCCTCTCTGATACGGGATTGTACCAGCTTACCGGTTCCACTCCGGTAGATTGGGAACTTTCCGGCTATGGTGCGGGATTCGCTTTGGTGGAGGAACGCCTGGAGGCGCTTTTGGCGGATCTGTTTGCCATCACTGCCGGGCGGCAGCGGTTGGCTGTGTGGGAGGAGCTTTTCCGAAAGCAGCCTTCCACAGCGGCTTTGGAGGAGTGCCAGGAGATGGTATACAGCCGCTTATCTGTGCGGCCGGATGGAGTGAATTTGAAAGCGCTGCAAGCTCTGCTCCCGGGAGCAGGCGTGCGAGGGCTCCTGCTGGAAGATGGGGATGAACTCACGGTGGTGCTGGGAAAGCTGTTGGGACTGACCAAAGTGGAGGCGACTCGGGAGCTGGATCAGCTGTTGCCCGCCCATTTGACCTGGACCTTGGATGAGTCCATCACATGGGTGGCCTTGGACGCCTATTCCGGAAGTTTTAGCCAGTGGGATGCTCTGGGTTTGACCTGGTCGGAGTTGGACAGCATCACTCGTGAAAATTTGGAAACTGGTTTTGAGGAGGGAATCTAAAAATATGGCGGCAACCAATCATTCCACAAACTTGGGGCTTTCCCTGTGGGAACAGACCGACCGCCCGGAATGGGCGGACTTTTTGCAGGACAATCAAAAGCTGGAACAGTTGGCCGGTGGTCACATTGTCAACGATGGGATTCACGTGACGGCGGAGGAAAAGCAGTTTCTCACCCAGCGGACAGCGGTGTTGACCTATACGGGGGATGGGGCAGGTTCGGTCAATGTGACGCTTCCTTTTTTGCCTAGAAAGCTGACAGTGCTGGCCCAGGGGAAACCGCCCATGGCTCCCCGCACGGACGGAGGCTGGGATGTGTTTTTTGAGCAATGGGTTTCTGGAGAGGATGCCTCCTATGGCACCGGAGGGATTACCATTGCGGCGGATACCTTGACTGCGACGATGTTGGAGAGCGCTTTTGCTGAGGAGAGCCAGCTCTATCATGCTCTGAACCGAAGCGGCATCACCTATGTAGTGACAGTGGAAGCTTGAAAGAATTGACGGCGGGAAGAATCTGTACTATCATAGTGGCAGCATAAAGACGGGAGGACGCTGCCATGTATGAAAACGAGACCAAACCCCAGCGGGCTCTGCTTGTTTCCTTGGATACGGGGGAGTATGATGCGGAGAGCTCACTGCGGGAGTTGGAGGAGTTGACGCGCACTGCTGGTGCAGAGCCAGCGCTTACTCTGACACAGAAGAGGCCCGCGCCCGATACCGCCACCTGTATAGGTTCCGGTATGGTGGAACAGGCGGCGCAGATTTGCCAGCAGGAGGACATTGACCTGCTGATTTTTGACCGGGAGTTGACTCCCACCCAAATTCGCAATCTGGAAGGGGACTGCGGTGTGCGGGTGATCGACCGCACCACCCTGATCCTTGATATTTTCGCCCAGCGGGCCAGAAGCAAAGAGGGCAAGCTCCAGGTGGAGCTTGCCCAGCTGCGCTATTTGCTGCCAAGGCTTTCCGGTCAGGGTACTGCAATGTCCCGTCTGGGAGGCGGCATCGGTACAAGAGGTCCTGGCGAGACAAAGCTGGAGACGGACAGGCGGCACATCCGGCGGCGGATTGGCTCCTTGAAGGAACAGCTCAAAGATGTGGAGGCGGCTCGCGGCGTCACCCAGCGGCGACGGAAGAAGGACGGGACAGTCACAGTGGCGTTGGTGGGCTACACCAACGCCGGAAAGAGTACGTTGATGAATCGGCTCACCCAGGCTGGTGTGTTGGCGGAGGATAAGCTGTTCGCTACCCTGGACCCCACAGCTCGGGCATTAAAGTTGCCTTGCGGTAAAACGGTGATGCTCATTGACACGGTCGGATTGATCCGGCGATTGCCCCACCACCTGGTGGAGGCGTTCAAATCCACTTTGGAGCAGGCCGCCACGGCGGATATTCTTTTGAATGTCTGCGATGCAGCCAGTTCCGAGGCCAGGGAGCATCTGGAGGTGACTCAGCAGCTGCTGGTGGAGTTGGGCGCTGCCGGACACCCCATTATCCCAGTGCTCAACAAGTGGGATGCAGTAGCAGATCCTCAGTTGGCCCCCAGACTGCCGGGAGCAGTGCGTATCAGCGCCTTGAACGGCGATGGGATTGATGCTCTTTTGGCAGCGATTGAGGAGAATTTGCCAGAGAAGACTTTCACCGTGGAAGTGCTGCTGCCGTTTTCCAAGACGGGGCTGGCGGCGAAGCTTCGGGAGGAGGGCGCTGTGCTCTCAGAGGAATATGTCCCCGAGGGGCTGCGGCTTTCCGCTCAGGTGGATGAAAGGCTGTATGCTCTGGTGAAGGAGTATGAAATCCAATAAATGCGAAAACCTCCCTCGGTGGGTACCGGGGGAGGTTTTTTCGTCAAGTTTCTTTTTCACAGTTTGGTTAGAGTGGTTGAGTGCGTTTGGTGCTGGTCAATCGCTCACACTCTCCAATGTGACACCATTCAAAAGGGAGGCTTCTGTCACCAGGTTCACAAAGGATTGCGCCTCCCCCTGGGTGAAGGCCACAGGGCTGTGGAAGCCGTCCACCACCATCAGGGTTGGCCCTGCTGCGGGCACGAATCCGGCGCTGTAGACGGTGAAGTCCATGGAGCTGCCGTCATCGTAGTCCTGGGTGCTGGCAATCTGTTGGGTGGCAATATCCACACTCTGGAACTGGCTGTCTGCCAGAGCCAGCATCTCCTTGGCGTCCTGGCCCCACTGACCGGTGAGTTCCATATTGTATAGGCTTACGGAGAATAGCTGGTAAGCTTCCGTTGTGGGACTTTCCGGGTTGTCCCGGTGCCCTCCCACATAGACCTTAATCAGCTCCCCGTCTTCGGAGAAGTAGCCATAGGCTGTCACCGTGTCATTTTCCGTGAGCATCCCTTCCCAGGGAAGCTCCCCGCCCCAGATGGAGCGCAGTTCCTCCTCACTGAGTTCGTAGTCGGGTTCAGCACCGTGAGCCGCTAAGTTTTGAGGTTCCAAGTAGAGGGTGGTGAAAGTGTTCCACACATTGGAGAAAGTCTCGTCCTCATTGGGGCGTACGGTAAAGCTCAAATCCAGTGGGGATTCCTCTTGAAAGACCGATGGCTGTTCCGGCGTCTCCGGCTGGGAAGATGCTGCCTGCAGGGAAGAGCTTTCCTGACTCTCCTCGGTCTGGGAGGACGCTGTTTCGGCTTCCTGCATATACAGATGGCCCAGAGAGATCCAGTAGTACAGGCTGTGACCCACCACGGACTCCACCAATGCTTGGGCTTCCTCCTGGGCTAAGGCCTCGGCTTGAATCTCCTCAGGAGTGGGATCCTCGCTGGCGGATCCACGGGCGTAGCCGTAAACCGATACCGCCACTTGGGAGGGGCTCTCCACCTGGAAGGAGGCTTTGTAGGAGGTGAGATCTCCCGCGTCTACGGTTTCATCGGTTTCGGGGTCTACATAGGATTCCTCAATGGTGGTAGTCACGGCGTACACGCTTTGCCCAGCTACCGTGTTGTTGGGCTCTGTGATGATGTCATAGCTCAGCTCCTTGGCGCAGATGGCATCCCAATCCAGGGAGCCGAGCTTCAGGGTGACAAGGAACTCGCTGCCAATGGCTTGATTCTCTTGGTCGGTACCGCCGTAGATATAGATTTCTTCCAGGTGGCCGTCTTTGTCATAGTTTGCCCAGCCCTCCACAGGAATGTCTTCATCCCAGGGGACTTTCCCGTCCCAGATAGAGGCGATTTCCTCGTTCGTCAGCTTTTCACTGGTGGTTCCCTCCGGGACTTCTCCGGTTTCGAGGGCTTCGGGAAAGTTGGATCGGATGGCCTCCAGGAATTCTTCGTAACTGCCGTAATTCTCCTGTGTCTCCACCGTGTAAGGGGCAAAGTCCAGGGGAGCCGGCGCCCCTTGGGGTCCAAGCATAATGAGGTGGTAGGAATCGCCATAGCTGAGGTTGGGAGTGTCGTCCCCCAGGGGCTCCGCAGAGATCTGATCAATCTCCATAGATTGGGAGATACCCAAGCCCACGGCTGTTTCCGCCAATTTCTCAGCCTCTTCGGCGGTGGAACCGTTATCATCGGTGGAAGAGACGGCGATCATTCCCACCTGTAGATTCTCCAGGGTGTACTGGGTGCAGTACAGCTGGGCGGTAACCGGTTTGGTTGACCCAGTGACCCCATTTATGGCGGTGTCCTCCAGGGGGATCCGGCCTGCCCGGACGCCCACGCCCTCCACCTGGTTATTGGGCTCTGATAAAAATTCCAGCAGGTCTGCCACGTCGGTGCCGTTCTGCCTGGGAGCCAACTCCAGCAAAAATGCTGGGGCCTGGTTCATAGGAAAGAGTTCCGGGTCAGCCTCCACCACAGCGGGGGCATACCCCATCACCTGAAGCAGGATTACATTGCCCTGGGCGTCCATCAAACCGTTTCCAAGCAGGTAGTAGCCCTGCATCCAGGAGAGCCCCGGCTGGTTCCGTAGGTAGTCCAGCTCGTCCAGGGTCAGAGAGCGATGGGTGACGCCCTCCTCATAGAGTACTCCTGTCTCCTGCATTTCTCCCGTGTCGTTTACGGCAAACTCCAGGTCCGGCAGATCGCTATAGGCAGTGACTGTCAGGGGAGAGGCGGTTCCTTGTTCTCCTTCGTTGGCGGAGAAAATCCCTACGCCACTTTTCATCATCAGCGCGCCGGCGCCCAGTGCCACACACAGCACCAAACCGGCGGCCACCGCCACGACCCAGGGGGGACGGTGGAGCCTCTTGGCGGGTTCGCCCCAGGGTTCGGTGCCTTCCAGCAGTTTGGGGTCGATGTCGTTCATGGCCTGAAGCAGGTCTTTTGCTTTCATGTGAGTACCCCCTTTTTCAAAAGGTGTTTTCTCAGCTTGTCCCGCAACCGGGAAAGCCGCACAGCAGTGTTGTTTTCCGTCATGCCCAAGCGGACTGCCAGCTCCTTGTGGGAACAGGCGTACCAGTACCGGCCCAAAAACAGCTGCCTGTCCCGTTGGGAAAGCTCCCTCAGAAAACCCTCGATGGCACCTTTGAGTTCCTCCAAGTCCTGATGCTCCTCCGGGGTGGAGGTGTCGGCTAAACAGCCCTCCAGTTCCCAGTAGGCCACATCCAGCTGAGAGTTTCGTTTTTTGGCGGTGTTGTAGTGGTAGCGTTTCAGACATAGGTTGCGCACTACCCGCAGGGCATAGGGAAGAAGCGGACTGGGTTCGGCAGGTGGGATGCTGTCCCACAATGCAAGGTAAGCGTCATTGACGCACTCTTCCGCATCTTGAGGGCCCAGCAGATTTTCTGCCAGCTGCCGGAGCTGATACCCATACGCCTCCTCCACAGCGTCCACTGCTCCGGGCGCTCGCTGCCAAAACAGCTGGACGATCTCCCGGTCGTTCATCTCCATCACTCCCTTCATCTATACTCTACGGATTCCTGCCAAGATCTTACAGTGCGGCGGAGTTTTTTCTCTTTTTTGTAAGGAAAATGTTCATTGTTTGTTGATGTTTTTTTGGTTCTCCTTTCCTATACTATACTAAGATTAGAAAAATGGCTAGAAAACTGGCAGGATCCAAAAAGAAGGGGACCATCTTTATGGAAAAAAAGGAACAGAGGAGAAAGCGGGCGGTGGCCCTGGCTGGATTGGGACTCGTAATCGTCTTTATGATCGTGGTGTTTTGGTTTGTGGGGAAACCCATGCTGCAGTTTGTTTCCGAGCCGGAGCAGTTCCGGGAATGGGTGGACAGCAGTGGAGTCTGGGGACGTCTGGCTTTCATAGGCATGGTGATGTTCCAGGTGTTTGTGGCCATCATTCCAGGGGAACCCTTGGAGATTGGAGCCGGGTATGCTTTTGGCGCCGTTGAGGGCACTCTGTTGTGTATCTTGGCCACCACTTTGAGCAGCATGGCAATTTTCTTGATTGTCAAGCGGTACGGGATGAAGTTTGTCACATTGTTTGTGACGGAGGAGAAAATCCATTCTTTGAAGTTTTTGCAGAACACTCACAGGTTGAATCTGATTGCGTTCCTTCTCTTTTTTATTCCCGGCACGCCCAAGGATGTGTTGACCTATATTGTAGGGTTGACCCCCATGCGTCTTCGCACTTGGGTGCTGATTGCCACAGTGGCCCGGATTCCGTCGGTGATCACCTCCACCATTGGGGGAGACGCTTTGGGGACGCAGAACTATCTCTTTGCCGTGATTGTGTTTGTGGTCACAGCGCTGATCAGCGGCGTTGGAGTTCTGGCCTATCGGAAGATCACCCAGCATCACCAGAAAAAGGAACAGGAGCGGGAGTCCGCTCAAAAGCTGGCCAAGGGCAGCACAGAAAAGCCGGTTGCATAATTCCTTGCATATTCTCGGCAAAAAGGATGGCCAAAAGACGCTTTTGTCAGAAAAGCTTGTATAATTTAGTATATAAAAAGGGGTAATGGCGGATAAATGACGCTGTTGCCCCTTCTTTCTTGCAAAAAGAATGAATAAATATGCAAAAAGGGGCTTGATTTTTTCAAAGATGGGTGTATAATAGCAAGTGTTCCAAAACAAACGGAAAATGAAAATTGAGTATAAAAAAGGAAGGGACCCATCATGGCAAACGAGATCAAAAAGGTAGTGCTGGCCTACTCCGGTGGACTGGATACCTCCATCATCATCCCCTGGCTGAAGGAAAACTACAACAACTGCGAAGTCATCGCTGTTTCCGGCGACGTGGGCCAGGGCACCGAACTGGACGGCCTGGAGGAAAAGGCCAAGAAGACCGGAGCTTCCAAGCTGTACGTGCTGGATCTGAAAGAGGAATTCATCCAGGATTACGTTTACCCCACTGTGAAGGCTGGGGCCGTCTATGAGAACAAGTATCTGCTGGGTACCTCCTTTGCCCGTCCCATCATTGCCAAGGGCATTGTGGAAATCGCTAAGAAAGAGGGCGCCGACGCCATCTGCCACGGCTGCACTGGCAAGGGCAACGACCAGGTCCGTTTCGAGCTGGCTATCAAGGCCTATGCTCCCGACATGAAGATCATCGCTCCCTGGCGTATTTGGGATATCAAGTCCCGTGAGGAAGAGATCGAGTACGCCGAGGCTCACAATATCCCTCTGAAGATCAGCCGTGAGACCAACTACTCCAAGGACAAGAACCTGTGGCATCTGTCCCACGAGGGTCTGGATCTGGAAGATCCCGCTAACGAGCCCCAGTACAACAAGCCCGGGTTCCTGGAGTTGGGCGTGTCCCCTGAGCAGGCTCCCGACGAGCCCACCTACATCACCCTGCACTTTGAGAAGGGCGTTCCCACTCAGCTCAACGGCGAGACCCTCTCCGGCACTGATATGGTGGCTAAGCTCAACGAGTTGGGCGGCAAGAACGGCATTGGCCTGGCAGATATCATCGAGAACCGTTTGGTGGGTATGAAGTCCCGCGGTGTCTATGAGACTCCCGGAGGCACCATCCTCTACCACGCTCACAACAAGCTGGAGGAGCTCTGCTTGGATAAGGAAACCTATCACTACAAGCAGCAGATTGCTCTGAAGTTTGCAGATCTGGTGTACAACGGCCAGTGGTACACTCCCCTGCGCCAGGCTCTGTCCGCTTTTGTGGACTCCACTCAGGAGACTGTCACCGGCGATGTGAAGCTGAAGCTGTACAAGGGCAACATCATCGACGCTGGCGTCACCGCTCCCTATTCTCTCTATGATGAAGAGATCGCCACCTTCGACGAGGATGAGGTTTACAATCAGGCGGATTCCGCTGGGTTCATCAACCTGTTCGGTTTGCCCATCAAGGTTCAGGCAAAGAAGGGCCTGACTTACGACAAATAAACATCCCTGCCGCAGAGCGGCTGGAAGCACAGGGTCAGGGCGGACGGGACGTCTGCCCTTTCCTGTTTCTCCGGGAGGGTTTTATGGAACTGATAGACATCTATAACGCACAGGGTCACCCCACCGGGACGGTTCGGGAGAGAAGGGCTCCCTTGGGAGAGGGAGAGTACCGTTTAGCCGTAGGCGTTTGGATCAAGGACAGTGAGAACAACATTCTTCTCACCCGCCGCAGTCCGGAAAAGTACTTTGCCCCTGGTAAGTGGGAGAACACTGCCGGTCATGTGCAGGCGGGGGAGGATCCTCTGGATGCCATTGTCCGAGAGATTGATGAGGAGATCGGGGTGAAAGTGTCCAAGGAAGCGCTTGTGTTTCTGGGGGAAACTTATTCCGGTCACTATCTAGGGAAGAACTACGGATTGCGGCTGGAAAAGCATCCCGAGCACCTTGTGCTTCAGCCGGGAGAGACCTGCGATGCCAAATGGGTCACTCCAGAGGAGCTGGCCGCGATAGAAAGAACCGGAGAGCTGTCTCCTTCCGTGTTCTCCCATTTGAAAAACGGCTATCTTGCTGAATTTTTGAAGTTTATCGGCCGTGAAGGCGTCAATTTGTTTGGAAAGGACGAAGGGCAATGAAACTGTGGAAAGGCCGCTTCCAGAAGGAAGCAGACCCCAAGACAAACGACTTTAACTCCAGCATCTCTGTGGATAGCCGGATGTATCACGAGGACATCCAGGGCAGCATCGCCCATGCAACCATGCTGGGAGAGTGCGGGATCATCGACAAAAGCGAAAGCGAAAAGATCATCGCTGGATTAAAGGGGATCCTGGCAGATCTGGATTCCGGCGCGCTGGCCATTGATCCGGACGCCGAAGATATCCACACCTTTGTGGAAGGGGAGCTGACTGCCCGCATCGGCGATGCAGGAAAGCGGCTTCACACAGCCCGCAGCCGGAACGATCAGGTGGCTCTGGATGTTCGGCTGACTCTGCGGAAGGACTGTGCAGGGATTAGAGCGCAGTTGAAGGACTTTGTAAAGGTTCTCTGCCAGAAGGCGGACCAGTACAGCGCCACAGTGATGCCCGGCTACACTCACATGCAGCGAGCCCAGCCCATCACCTTCGGCCACCATCTGATGGCCTATGCCGAGATGCTGCTGAGGGACCTGTCCCGTCTGGACGATGCCTTGAAGCGCATGGACGTGATGCCCCTGGGCAGCGGTGCCCTGGCAGGCACCACCTATCCCCTGGACCGGACTATCACCGCTAAGTTGTTGGGTTTCTCCCAAGTGAGCCAGAACAGTCTGGACGGTGTTTCTGACCGGGACTTCTGCGCGGAGATCGCCTTTGTTGCCTCGCTGATTATGGTGCACCTGTCCCGGTTCTGCGAAGAGCTGGTGCTGTGGTGCTCCTGGGAGTTCCAGTTCATTGAGCTGGACGATGCCTTCTCCACCGGTTCCAGTATCATGCCCCAGAAGAAAAACCCTGATATTGCGGAGCTGATCCGTGGTAAGAGTGGCCGGGTCTTTGGTGACCTGATGGCTCTGCTCTCCATGATGAAGGGACTGCCCCTGGCCTACAACAAGGATATGCAGGAGGATAAGGAGGCTGTCTTTGACGCAGTGGACACCATCAAGCTGTGTCTGACTCCTCTCATCCCCATGGTGGAGACCATGACCGTCAAGGAGCAGAAGATGCGGGCTGCAGCAGCGGGAGGCTTCATCAACGCCACGGATTGCGCCGATTACCTGGTTGCCGAGAAGGGCCTGCCCTTCCGGGACGCCTACAAGATCACCGGGGAGCTGGTAGCGCTGTGCATTGAGAAGGGGCTCACCCTGGAGACCCTGCCTTTGGAGGAGTATAAGAACATCTGCGACAGCTTCGATGAAGGTGTGTATCAAGCCATCTCTCTGGAGAAGTGTGTGGGAGGCCGGAAGGTGCTGGGCGGCCCGGCTCCCGAAAATGTAAAAGTCCAGGCAAAGCGTGTGCTGCAGCTTGTGGAGGAGGACGAAGAATGATGGATACAATTAAAGTTGGCGTGGTGGGAGCCACTGGTTATGCAGGCAGTGAGATTTGCCGGCTGATCCTGGGTCACCCCCAGGCGGAGCTTGCCGCCATCAGTTCTGTAAGCTTTGAGGGCATGGCTCTCAGCGAAGTGTATCCGGCTTACCGCCAGGTCTGCGATCTGGTCTGCGGGACCCAAGATCAGGTGGTGGAAAAGAGTGACGTGATCTTCGCCGCATTGCCCCATGGTTTGTCCCAGGATCTAGCTGCTCAGTGCCACGAATCCGGAAAGACGTTCATCGACATGGGTGCTGATTTCCGCCTGGAGAGCGAAGCGGCCTATCAGGAATGGTACGGCGGCCAGTACAAGGACAAGGCTCTTCACGAGGAGGCTGTCTACGGCCTGCCGGAGTTCTTCCGAGAGAAGATCAAAGGCAAGAAGATTATTGCCAACCCCGGCTGCTATACCACAGCGGTGCCGCTGGCCCTGGTGCCCGCTCTGGAGGCCGGGTATATCGAGCCTCAAGGGATCATCGCTGATTGCAAGTCCGGTGTCACTGGTGCTGGAAGAAAGCCCAGCCAGTCAAACCACTATCCCGAGCTCAACGAGAGCTTCACCGCCTATAAAGTGGCCAATCACCGCCACACCCCCGAGATTGAGCAGACCCTCACCAAGATGACGGGCGAGGATATCAAGGTCACTTTTGTGCCCCACCTGCTACCCATCAACCGGGGAATCCTGGCAACTTGCTATGCCAAGCTCAAGCCCGGCGTCACCGAGGAACAGCTATGGGACGCCTATCACAGCCGGTACGATGGGGAGTACTTTGTGCGGCTGTTGGAAAAGGGCCAAGTGGCCAACGTGAAGAATGTACGGTACAGCAATTTCTGCGATGTGTCCCTGTTTGTGGACAGCCGCACCGGCACCTTTATCGCCATTTCTGCCATTGACAATATGGTCAAAGGCGCAGCAGGCCAGGCGATCCAGAATATGAATCTGAGCTTTGGGTTGGAAGAGACCACGGGCCTACAGATTGTTCCCCCGGCGTTTTAAGGGAAGTTTGAGGAAGATCAGAGAAAATTAAGTAGAGTAGAGAGAGGGAAAAGCTATGAAGATGATCGAAGGCGGTGTTACCGCAGCGAAGGGTTTTGTTGCCGGGGGTATCCACTGTGGTATCCGCAAGAATAAATCCAAGCCGGATTTGGCTATGGTTTACAGCGAAACGCCCTGTGCAGCAGCTGCCGTGTACACCCAGAATCTGGTCAAGGGTGCGCCCATTCTGGTGACCAAAAAGAACATTGAAAACGGTTATGCCAAAGCGGTGATCTGCAACTCCGGCAACGCCAACACCTGCAACGCCGACGGTGTGGAGAAGGCAGAGGCCATGTGCGATCTCACTGCCAAAGCCTTGGGTATTGATCCCGAGGATGTGGTAGTGGCTTCCACCGGCGTCATCGGCCAGGTGCTGCCCTTGGAGCCCATTGCCTCCGGTATCCCGGAGCTGGTGAAGGTCCTGAGTCCGGAAGGGTCCAATGGAGCCGCTACTGCCATCATGACCACGGACACCATTGCCAAGGAGGCGGCAGCGGAAGTGGAGATCGGCGGAAAGACGGTGCATATCGGCGGTATTTCCAAGGGCAGTGGCATGATCCATCCCAATATGGCCACCATGCTTTGCTTTGTCACTACCGACTGTGCCATCACACCCAAAATGCTGGACCAGGCCATCCACCAAGTGACCGACTGCACCTTTAATATGATTTCCGTTGACGGGGACACTTCCACCAACGACACCTTTGCCATTCTGGCCAATGGTGCAGCCGAAAACCAGGAGATCACCGCTGCTGGCCCTGAGTACGATGCCTTTGTGGAGGCGCTGGAGGCCGTGTGCCGGAAGCTGTCCAAGCTGATGGCTGGCGACGGCGAGGGTGCCACCAAGCTGCTGGTCTGCAAGGTGGACGGCGCCGCCGATTTGGATACCGCGAAAACCGTTTCTAAGAGCGTGATTTGCTCCACGCTGTTCAAGGCCGCCATGTTCGGCGCAGACGCCAACTGGGGCCGGGTGCTGTGCGCCATTGGATATTCCGGTGCTGCTGTGGACGTGAACAAGATCGACGTCAGCTTCCGTTCTGTGGCAGGCCAGGTGGACGTGTGCGTAAACGGCGCAGGGATTCCCTTTTCTGAGGAGGAGGCTTCCAAAGTCCTGGGCGAGCACGATATTGAGATTCTGGTCCACCTGCACATGGGCCAGGAGAGCGCAGAGGCTTACGGCTGTGACCTGACCTACGATTACGTGAAGATCAACGGGGATTACCGCACCTGATAAGGGGGATTGCCCATGAAGGATAAGAGATCCGGCCCAACCTTGGGTCCCTGGGACGTAGCAGCCCTGGTATTGGCGGGGCTGTTATACCTGGCAGTGCTGACAGTGCTCATCCTGGTTTTGCGGGGCGTGGGAATGTTGACCACTGCTCTGGAAGCGGGTGTGTTTACAGGAGTGCTGCTGCTTCTGGGGATGGGATTGTACGGTTTTGCCAAGGGCCGGGGAATCGGCAAGCTGGCCCGCAGGATTCTGCTGGGAGCGCTGTGGGCTGGCGGAGGGATGCTGCTGGTGTTCTGCGGGGTGTTGGCAGTACTGCTGATGGGCGTTGGTAGCCTTTGATACGGAGAAGGGGGAACGTGACATGGAAATTCCAAACAGCGAGCGGGCCAAGGTTCTGGTACAGGCCCTGCCCTATATCAAAAAATACGCGGGTAAAACCGTTGTGGTGAAATATGGCGGCAATGCCATGATCGACGAGAATCTGAAAAACGACGTCATGAACGACATCGTTTTGATGCAGCTGGTAGGCATCAACGTGGTGCTGGTCCACGGCGGCGGGCCGGAGATCAATGGCATGCTGAAAAAGATCGGCAAAGAGGGAAAGTTCTTGAATGGCATGCGGGTCACCGACCAGGAGACTATGGATATTGTTCAGCAGGTGCTGGCGGGCAAGGTCAATAAGGATCTGGTGCAGCGCCTGGAGGACGCCGGTGGCAAAGCTGTGGGTCTGTGTGGTTTGGATGGTTCCCTGCTGAAGGCGGATCAGTTGGATACGGAACTGGGCTTCGTGGGGGAGATCCGTGAGGTCAACACCCAGATCTTGGAGAATGCCGCATCCAACGGGTATGTGCCCATTGTGTCCACAGTGGCGGCTGGCTATCACGGAGAGGTGTACAACATCAACGCCGACGTGGCTGCCGCTCGTATCGCAGCCTCCCTCTCCGCCATGAAGTTGATCCTCATGACGGACGTCCGGGGACTTCTCCGGGACAAGGACGACGAGAGCACTCTCATCCCCGTGGTGAACGTCAGTGATGTCAGCCGTTTGAAGAAGGAGGGCATCATCTCCGGCGGCATGATTCCCAAGATTGACTGCTGTGTGGACGCCGTTCGCCGGGGCGTGGGCAGAGCTCACATTATCGACGGCAGAACGCCCCATTCCATCCTGGTGGAGCTGTTCACCGACGAAGGTATCGGCACCATGTTTTATTAAGAGAAAAGCAGGGGCAGAGAGTACGGCAACGAAAGAGGTTGCAGATTTTACTTGAAATGGGGGAGCGATTTTCATGACCTTTGAAGAAATCAAAGAACAAGACCAGTCCTATATCCTTCACACCTACGGCAGAGTGGATGCCGCCCTGGTGAAGGGTCAGAACGCTCGGGCCTGGGATGTGGAGGGCAAAGAATATATAGATTTCACCGCCGGTATCGGCGTCAACGCATTGGGCTACAGCGATCCGGAATGGGTTGCCGCTGTGGCGGATCAGGCTGGGAAGATCCAGCACCTGTGCAATTACTATTACTCTCCGGAGAATACTGCCCTGGCACAGGAGCTCAGTGAAGCTTCCGGCATGGCAAAGGCGTTCTTCTGCAACTCTGGCGCCGAGGCAAACGAGTGTGCCATCAAAGTTGCCCGGAAGTACGGAGAAAAGCGGGGTGCTTATAAAATCGTCACCCTGGTCAACTCCTTCCACGGCCGTACCCTGACCACTTTGGCTGCTACCGGCCAGGAGGGCTTCCATCAGCTGTTCACCCCTCTCACTGAGGGCTTTGAATACGCCCAGGCCGGGGATCTTGCCAGCGTGGAAAAGCTGCTGGACGGCTCTGTCTGCGCTGTCATGATGGAGATGGTCCAGGGCGAGGGCGGTGTCATTCCCATGGAGGAAGACTTTGTAAAGGGGCTTGCCCAGCTGTGCAAGGAAAAGGATGTGCTGCTGCTCATTGATGAGGTCCAGACCGGTGTGGGCCGCACGGGTACTTTCTATGCTTACCAGGGCTATGGCATCCAGCCCGACGTGGTCACCACAGCTAAGGGCATTGCCGGAGGCCTGCCCATGGGTGCCTGCCTGGTCAGCGAGAAGCTGGGGGATATCCTCGCTCCTGGAATGAACGGATCCACCTTCGGCGGCAACCCTGTGGCCTGTGCTGGCGCACGGGTGGTGGTCCGCCGGGTCAGCGATCCCGCCTTTCTCCAGAGCGTCAAAGAGAAAGGCGCTTACCTCAAGGAAAAGCTGGAGGCTATGCCTCAAGTGGAGTATGTCCGGGGCCGTGGCATGATGATCGGTGTCAAGGTCAAGGGGAAGGACGCCCACGATGTGCTGGTGGACTGTGCCAAAGCAGGACTCTTGATCCTGACCGCAAAGGATCTGGTGCGGTTCCTGCCGCCGCTGACCATCACCCAGAAGGACATGGACGAGGGGTTGGCCATCTTCCAGAAGGTATTGGAGCAATAAGAGAAAATAAGTGTGCCGCCACTGGCGGATAACCAGAAAGGATGAGACCCATGAAACACCTGTTGAAGCTGCTGGACCTGACCGGCGAAGAGATCCTGGATATTTTGAATCTGGCCGACCAGTTGAAATATGAGACCAAGCACGGCATTGAGCATCCCTATCTCAAGGGCAAATGCCTGGGGATGATCTTTGAGAAGTCCTCCACTCGGACCCGGGTGTCCTTTGAAGTGGGTATCAACCAGTTGGGGGGCTACGCCGTGGTGATGGGGGCAGAGGGCTCCCAGATCGGCCGTGGTGAGCCGGTTCAGGATACTGCCCGGGTGCTCTCCCGGTATGTGGATGGCATCATGATCCGCACCTTTGGCCAGGATGAGGTGGAGGCTCTGGCAGAGTATGGCAGCGTGCCTGTGATCAACGGCCTCACGGATTTTTGCCATCCCTGCCAGGTGCTGGCGGATTTGATGACCATTCGGGAGTACAAGGGCTCTCTGGAAGGGCTGAAGATGTGCTTCATCGGCGATGGCAACAACATGATGAACAGCCTGATTGTTGGCGGCTTGAAAGTGGGCATGAATGTGTCCGTTGCCTGCCCCGAGGGTTACCGTCCTCCCCAGGAGATTCTGGAGTTTGCTGCTGGCTATGGCGACAAGTTCGAGCTGACGGATTCCCCCATGCAGGCTGCCAAAGATGCCGACGTGGTCATCACCGACGTGTGGACCTCTATGGGCCAGGAGGAGGAGCGTGCCGCCAGAGAGGCAGCCTTCAAGGGTTACTGTGTGGACGATAAGCTGATGGCTCAGGCTAAGCCCGATGCCATGGTACAGCATTGCCTGCCTGCCCATCGCGGAGAGGAGATCACTGCGGAGGTCTTCGAGGCCAATGCCCAGTACATTTTCGAAGAGGCGGAAAACCGTCTCCACGCTCAAAAAGCCGTGATGGTCAAGACCATGGGCAGCGAGCAGAGCAAATAAAAAAAGCCCGCCGGCTGACAGCCAGCTCCCGGCGGAATGAAAAGCGGCGCGGGAAGAGAAACCCGGCCGTTTTTTTGCTTGGGGAATATTTTTCTCAGGAAAGCCCCTTGGGCTTTTCAAGGAGGGCGCTTTCCGGTATAATAGAGGCAAACTCTCAGGAATTGGATCTGACCTGGTATTGAGGAGGTTTCTATGAAATTTTATGTGACCCGTCATGGCCAAACGGCCTGGAATCGAGAGAATATTGTCTGCGGAACAACGGATATTGAGCTGGATGAGACTGGAATCGAGCAGGCCCGAGAGACTGCCCGAAAGCTGAAAGATGTGCCCTTGGATAGGGTGATTGTGTCGCCGCTGATCCGTGCTCAGCAGACGGCCCGGATCATCTGTGAGGGCCGCGATCTTCCCGTGACCACGGATAAACGGGTGCGGGAACAGAACTACGGCATCTATGAGGGAGCCTCCCGCTTTGACGAGGGATTCCTGGCCAACAAGCGGAGCTTTGCCGTGCACTATCCGGGCGGGGAGTCCCAGATGTCCACAGCCCGCCGGGTTTATGAGTTCTTAGAGGACACTGCTCGAAAGTACCCGGATGAAAATGTACTGGTGGTATGCCATGGCGGCATCTGCCGTGTGATCGAGAGCTATTTCCACGATATGACCAATGAGGAATTTTTCCAGTTTAATGCCGGCAATTGCCAGGTGCTGGAGTATGAGCTGGTCATGCCTGAGGAGGGAGATACATGGTGACGTTTTACGGCGCGGAGATCTGTGGGGATTGTCGGGATGCCCTGGCGCTTTTTCAGGAAAAGGGGTTTACCGGCTACGAATATGTGGATATCACGGCTTCCACGGACAATCTGCGGGCGTTTTTGAAGCTGCGGGATACCCGCAAGGAGCTGTTTGAGGTTCGGGAAGAGGGCAGAATCGGCATTCCCTGCTTTGTTCGGGAGGACGGTTCTTTGACCCTGGATCCTGCCCAAGTTTTGGCAGAGGCGTGACAAGGCTGTTAAAATTTCGGCAAAGCCCTTGAATAAGAAGCTTTTTCCGATTATAATGGACACAGATTGGTATTTCGGGCTGCATGGCTGGCCCGGAAGAAAACTGAAACCGAAAGGAGTACCAATATGAACTATTCCCATGAAGTGGAAAATATGTGCACGGTGAAGAAGGGACCCCATCATGGTCCCGCTCCCATCCCGGAAGAAGGCAAGTGGGTCAAGTCCTACCAGATTTCTGACATCTCCGGCCTTTCCCACGGTGTAGGCTGGTGCGCTCCCCAGCAGGGCGCCTGCAAGCTGACCCTGAACGTGAAGGAAGGCATTGTCCAGGAGGCTCTGGTGGAGACTCTGGGATGTTCTGGTATGACTCATTCCGCAGCTATGGCTGCTGAAATTCTCCCCGGCAAGACTCTGCTGGAGTGCCTGAACACCGACCTGGTGTGCGACGCCATCAACGTTGCTATGCGCGAGATCTTCAAGCAGCTGGCCTACGGCCGCAGCCAGACCGCTTTCTCCGAGGACGGCCTGCCCATCGGCGCCAGCCTGGAAGATCTGGGCAAGGGCCTGCGTTCTCAGGTGGGCACCATGTTCTCCACCGGACTCAAGGGCGTTCGCTATATGGAAATGGCTGAAGGCTATGTCATTAAGATGGCTCTCGACGAAGAGGGCGAGGTCATTGGCTATCAGTTTGTCAAGGTGGGCAAGATGCTGGAGGACATTCGTCACGGCGTTTCTCCCGATGAGGCCTACAAGAAGAACATTGGTCAGTACGGCCGGTTCGACGGCGCTGCCAAGTACATCGACCCCAGAGAAGAATAATTTCCCACGCGGATTGGTATAAGGAGGACAAGCAAATGGCTAATGACGTCATGTTTGAAGGCAAGGAAAGAAGAATGCCGAAAATCGAGAAATGCCTGGCCGAATATGGCATTGGCAGCCTCGAGGAGGCCCGTGAGCTGTGCAACAGCAAGGGCTTCGATCCCTATGATATCGTAAAGGGCGTGCAGCCCATCGCTTTTGAGAACGCCGGCTGGGCCTACACTCTGGGCTGCGCCGTTGCCATCAAGAAGGGCGTGAAGACCGCTGCTGATGCTGCTGAGGCTATCGGCATTGGCCTGGAGGCCTTCTGCGTGCCCGGCTCCGTGGCCGAGCAGCGCAACGTGGGTTTGGGCCACGGCAACCTGGGCGCCATGCTGCTCCGGGACGAGACCAAGTGCTTCGCGTTCCTGGCTGGTCACGAGTCCTTTGCTGCTGCGGAAGGCGCTATCGGCATTGCCAAGACCGCTAACCGCGCCCGCAAAGAGCCCCTGCGCATCATCCTCAACGGCCTGGGCAAGGACGCTGCTTACATCATCTCCCGTATCAACGGCTTTACCTATGTGAAGACTGACTACGATTTCTTCACTGGCGAGCTGAAGGTTGTGGAGACCAAGCCCTTCTCCGACGGCGAGCGCGCTGCTGTCAAGTGCTACGGCGCCAACGACGTTCTGGAAGGCGTGGCTATCATGAAGGCTGAGGGCGTGGACGTGTCCATCACCGGTAACTCCACCAACCCCACCCGGTTCCAGCACCTGGTTGCCGGCACCTACAAGAAGTGGGCTCTGGAGAACGGCAAGAAGTACTTCTCCGTAGCTTCCGGCGGCGGCACCGGCCGTACCCTGCATCCCGATAACATGGCTGCTGGCCCCGCTTCTTACGGCTTGACCGACTCCATGGGCCGTATGCATGGCGATGCTCAGTTCGCTGGCTCTTCTTCCGTGCCTGCTCACGTGGAAATGATGGGCCTGATGGGCATGGGCAACAACCCCATGGTTGGCGCTACTGTGGCTTGCGCTGTGGCTGTCTACGAGGGCACCAAGTAAGAAATCCTTTCGGTTTAATCATTGTGGAAAAGCGGTTCCTCCGGGAGCCGCTTTTTTGTGTTTGTATTTGACTTTCCAGTCCTTGCCTGGTATCCTAAAAAGGTGGAAAAGAAAGGGGGACTTCTTTTTGGAGCGGGAAAAAAGCTGTTGTTTTTCAGGTCACCGGCGCATCCCTGAGCAGGATATGCTTTGGCTGCGGCGCAGGCTTCGGGAAGAGATTCTCGCTTTGGTGGAGGATGGTGTGGGAACCTTCCTGGCTGGGGGAGCGCTGGGGTTTGACACCATCGCGGCCCAGGAAGTTTTGCGGGTACGGGCCATGGGGCTGCCCACTTTAAAGCTTGTGCTGGCGTTGCCCTATGTGGGCCAGGAGGAAACCTGGAGCCAGCGGGATGCAGCGGTGTATCGCAGTTTGCTGCGGCAAGCGGATGAGGTGGTTTACATGGCGGAGGGTTACCGTAGAGGTATCATGCATCAGCGGGACCGGTACTTAGTGGATCACAGTGCCTATTGTATTTGCTATTTGGTGCAGGAGAAGGGCGGCACTGCATACACTGCCCAATACGCCAAAGAGCAGGGGGTTCTGGTTCGGAATTTGGCCGAGGCACCCTGGAATGGTCAGCGAGAATAAGGGGTAAAATACCCGGCAGGGAAGAGAGATTCCCTGTCGGGATTTTTTTACCTTGTGATGCTTTGAAGTGATGATAGATCAGAGTATCTGCAGTTCCAAAATTTACAAACTGCAGAAACAATGTGTTTCTCCCTGAAAAACGCCTGCTGGGATGGGAAAAATGAATTTTTCGAATTTCGAAGATTTTTTTGTAAAAAATACATAAAGATGTTGAAAATCTAGCAAGGATGTGCTAGAATATAGATGTACTGAGAGGGGCGTGAGAGTCCCTTAGGAGGGCAAGTGTCCCCCATAGAAATACAAATTCATCATCCACTGCTTTGCGGAAGAAAGGAAGTTAGTGTTATGTTTAATTTTGTGGAGCAGCCTGTTTCGATAAGAGATTATGAGTATGCTGGTTTTGCCAAGCGGTCCACTGGTTCCTTTGTGGTTCAGAATGGCATTCAGCCGGTGGCTATGTTCCAGGAAGATGTGCGTTCTCTGGATCGGCCCCAGTCCCTGTTGAGCTCTTTGTTTAGTTTTCATAGGCGCAAGGGCTGAGAACGTTCCCATCTCACCCCTTGAGGATTCTCCTTTCACGAAAGGAACCCCTGCCGATTCCCGCGGCAGGGGTTCTTTTATGCTGTCAGCCGGCTTTTTCCAGGTCACGGCGCAGTCGGTGAATAATTCGCTTTTCCAGCCGGGAGATGTAAGACTGGGAGATACCCAGTTGATCCGCCACCTCCTTTTGCGTGTGTTCCCGTCCGGACCCCAATCCAAAGCGCAGCACCACGATTTTCCGCTCTCTGGGGGAGAGCTTTTCCACCGCCTTGTGGAGCATGGCGTTTTCCGCCTGTTGTTCGATATCCCGGTTGACCATGTCGGGATCGCTGCCCAGTAGGTCGGATAACAGCAGTTCATTGCCGTCCCAATCCACGTTTAAGGGGTCATCAATGGAGATTTCCCGCCGCAGTTGGGTGCTCTTGCGCAGGTGCATGAGGATTTCATTTTCAATGCACCGAGAGGCATAGGTGGCCAATTTGATATTGCGTTCCACCTGGAAGGTGTTTACCGCCTTAATCAGACCGATGGTGCCAATGGAGATCAAATCCTCCACGCTGGCGCCGGGACTTTCGAATTTCTTGGCGATGTACACCACCAGCCGTAGATTGTGGGTGATGAGCGGTTCTCTGGCTCCGGGCACTCCTTGACGGATGTTTTCAAAAACTTGAGCCTCTTGTTCCTTGGTTAGTGGGGGAGGCAGTGTTTCGGGTCCGTTTATGTAATGACAGCCATTGGGACGCCGGGCGAGAATTCCCAGGAGTACCTGGCGGATCCAAGAGAACAGGGAAAGTTTCATGGTATGACCTCCTTATGAACAGTGGATTTACTCTGACAGTTCTGGAAATTGGTCCGGGCCATAGAGCGCTTGAAAGTCCTGGCTAGGGAATTGCCGGTCCCACAGGGCCACATAGCAGCGGACCGGAGTTCCGTTGGGCAACCGACGGACGCTTTCAGGACGGAAGCCCGGCAGTAAGCCGTTTCCTCCCACGCTTTCAAAGGGGATGAGCCGATAGCCCGGGGGAAGAGACTCCTTTTCCTCAAGGACGTTCCCTGGAGGCAGCAGTGGACCCAGAGCAGCGGCTTGACACACCATCACCGGCAGCCCGGAGAAGGGCTCCCGCAAGGCGCAGCCTGTGTCGGCTTTTGCCCAGAGAACCACACTTTTTCCGTCCAGGCGAATTTCCACCTGGCACACTCGGGGAGTGAGATCTTCCCGGTGGAACAGCCGTTGGAAAATCCAAAACACCAGATAGGCTCCGGCGGTGCATAGGAAAAGAAGCGGCAGGGAGAGATCAAAGTACACTGCATGCCCCACCACGGCCAGGCTCCTGGGAGCTAGAAGCTGAATGAGAAACAGTAGGAATCCGGCCAGGCCCAGGGAAAGAGCCCAAAAGCACAGTGCGGCTTGAAGGAACCCTCTTCGGGAAAGAGGCAGGAATGCGGCTGAGGTGGTGAGCGCTGCGGCAATGGCGCCCCACAACAGAGAAACCCACCAGGACTGATGGGGAATCAAACATTCCAAGGAGCATAGAGCCCCCAAGAGGGCGCCCGCTGCCAGTCTCCAAGGTTTTGCTCGGATGTGCAGGGTGCGTTTGGTACACCACAGCAGAAGAAAGTCCACGTACAGATTGACGATCACCAACACATCCGCGTACACGGTCATCCTCATCCCCCCTGTCTGAAGTCTCATTATACCCCGGTTGAAAAGAATGTCCTGTCGCTTTGTGGGGTCACTCGGAAGAGCAGAGGAGAACCACTCATACATAAAAATAAAAAAGATTCTCGTTTTCTCTTGCTTTTCCTAGTAAAATATGGTAAGATAAGACTAACCTCGAAGAGAGTGATTTTCGGGGAAGACTAAAAATAGCGCGGGGCAGCCCGCATAGGATAAAAGGAGCGTGAACGGGATGATCGTGAACAAACGGAAAATCGTGCTGGTGGGTACTGGTATGGTGGGTATGAGTTTTGCGTATTCCGCCTTGAATCAGGCGCTTTGCGACGAGCTGGTGCTGGTGGATATTGATAAGCGTCGTGCAGAGGGTGAGGCCATGGATTTGAACCATGGCGTAGCATTTGCGCCTTCCAGCATGAAGATTTACGCTGGGGAGTACAGTGACTGTGCCGATGCCGACATTGTGGTGATCTGCGCCGGAGTCAGTCAGAAGCCCGGGGAGTCCCGTCTGGATTTGTTGAAGCGCAATACTGCGGTGTTCCAGTCCATCATCGGGCCCATCACCCATTCCGGATTCTCAGGGATTTTCCTGGTGGCCACCAATCCTGTGGACATCATGACCCGAGTGACCTACGAGCTGTCTGGGTTTAATTCCAACCGAGTGTTCGGTACGGGTACAACGCTGGATACCGCCCGGCTGCGGTATTTGTTGGGGGATTATTTCACGGTGGATCCCAGAAATGTCCACGCTTATGTGATCGGAGAACACGGTGACAGTGAATTTGTGCCCTGGAGCCAAGCGATGCTGGCCACCAAATCCGTGTCGGATATCTGCGAGGGTTCCAACGGCAAGTTCTGCCTGGAGGAAATGCAGAAGATCAGTGTGGAGGTTCGAGACGCTGCCCAGAAGATCATTGAAGCAAAGCGGGCAACCTACTACGGCATCGGCATGTCCCTAGTGCGTATTGTCCGTGCAGTGCTCTCCAATGAGAACAGTGTGCTCACCGTCAGCGCACGGCTGCGGGGCGAGTACGGACAGCGGGACGTTTATGCGGGTGTTCCCTGCATCGTCAACCGCAATGGTGTGGACCGGGTGCTGGAGCTGTCCTTGACGGAGGAGGAGCGGCAAAAGTTTGCAGACTCCTGCGCGATCCTTCAGGAGAGCTACCAGGGTTTGGAGCTGTGACGCTCCCTGCAAGAGCTATGAAAAAGCAGCCAGAGCATTGTGCTCTGGCTGCTTTTTAAGGTTCCCACTCCCAAAGACTCAAATGACCTTTGGCGGGCTGTGGGGATTCCAATGGTTTCACTTGTTCTAAAATCCAGGCAAACCGCCCTGGGGCATAATTGCCGCAGAGCTTTTCCGTTGGCTGAGTGTCGATCCACTGGAGAAAGGATGAATCCATGGGGACACAGTCCTTGAGGACGCAGCGGCAGACAACCATTCCCTGGTGAAGTTCCCTTCCAGGGAGCAGGGACAGCAGCTGCCCCATGAGGGGGTCCGCTGTGTTGACCTTGGCCAGGGAGGCGTGAATGGCAAGTTCTCCCCGATAGCTTGTTCGCCAGCTTCTGGTTTCAATGGATTTTACTCCAGCTGCGATTAAAGAAGCCCAAGGCTCTTTGATGGAAAGAGCTTTCACAGCTCTTTTCCCAGCTCCTGGATGTCGGCAATGAGCTGGTCCACAGCCTCTTCCCGCGTGGCCCAGCTGGTACACAGACGAATGGCGGTGTTTTCCTCGTCCACTTTAGCCCAGATGGAAACCGCATACTTCTCCCGCAAACGGTTCAACAAGCGGTTGGGGAAAATGGGAAACTGCTGATTGGTGGGGGAAGGAGCAAAGAAAGAAAATCCAGCTTCACGGCAGGCGCCAGCAATACGATAGGCCAGCTCGTTGGCGCCGCGGCAAATGTCATAATACAGTCCGTCCTCAAAGAGGGTCACAAATTGCAGGCCTAGCAGCCGCCCCTTGGCCAGCATTCCGCCGTTCTGCTTGATAGCGTAGCGGAAGTCCGTTTTCAGCTCAGGGTTTGCGATGACCACTGCTTCACCAAAGAGAGCTCCACACTTTGTGCCTCCGATGTAGAAGACATCGCACAGCCTGGCCAGGTCCTCCATAGACACGTCACTGCCTCGAGCGGTGAGGCCGTAGCCCAGCCGGGCGCCGTCCAAAAACAGGTAGAGTCCCAGTTCCCGGCAGGTGCGGCTCAGCTCTTCCAGCTCAGCCAGGGAATAGAGGGAACCGTTCTCGGTGGGGTGGGAGATGTACACCATCTTGGGCTGTACCAGATGCTCTCGGGCCTCATCGGACCAATGGGCTTTGACTGCCTGCTCCACCTGCTGGGCGGTGAGTTTCCCCTCCGGCCCGCAGGGCAGAGGAAGCACCTTGTGACCGGTGGCTTCCACCGCGCCGGTCTCGTGACCGTTGATATGGCCGCTCACCGGAGAAAGCACTCCCTGATGGGAACGCAGTGCAGCTCGGATCACGGTGAAGTTGGTCTGGGTGCCGCCCACCAGAAAGTGGACGTCCAGATCGTCTCTGCCGCACTCTTGACGGATGAGTTCCCGGGCCTTTTCGCAGTATGCATCCTCGCCGTAACCAACGGTCTGTTCCAAGTTGGTTTCAGACAGTTTTTCCAGGATGGCGGGATGAGCGCCTTCGGTGTAATCGCAATTGAAATAGAGCATCTTTTTCAATCCTTCCCTTGTTACAAATCTCATTGCTTGCCATTGCTTATGATATAAGGAAGGGGTGCTTCCGTCAAGTGTTTTTGTAAAAGGCGTCCTTCCTGTGTGAAATTGGTTGGAATCTTTGAATTTTTTGCTGCCCATGTTGACAAAGCGGCAGGAATCGTGTATAATTCCTTATGCTGTAAAGAAATCTGCTTTACATGTTGCGAGAATCCTTTGAAAAAACGCGGGGAGGTGCTGTGAAATGGCGAAAGATCTGCGGATAAGCTTTTTGCTGGATTTCTACGGGGATATGCTCACGGAGACTCAGCGGGAAGTGGTGGACGCCTATTACAATGAAGACCTCTCTCTGGCGGAGATCGCCCAGGACAGGGAGATCACCCGTCAGGGCGTGCGAGATGCCATCAAGCGTGCGGAACAGCAGCTTTTGGAGATGGAGGATCGTTTGGGCCTTGCCCGGCGCTTCCAGGAGATTCAAAAAGTGTTGACGCTGATTTGTGACTGCGCCTTGAGTATTCAGGATTTAAATGAACAGAACGGCCAGGTGACCGGCATTGATCAAAATGCGGCGAAGATCCTGGAGTGTGCCCAGGAGATCTCCATGGAGGCCTAAGGGTTGCTTGAGGGTCGGACGTATCAATTTTATTCCAGGAGGGAAAGCCAGTGGCATTTGAGGGTTTGGCGGAAAAGCTCAGCAATTCCTTTAAAAAGCTGAGAAGCAAGGGCAAGCTCACCGAGGCGGACGTCAAGGAAGCCATGCGGGAAGTGCGCTTGGCACTTCTGGAGGCGGACGTCAACTACAAGGTGGCAAAGGAGTTCACCAAAAAGGTCTCTGACCGTGCGGTGGGTTCCGAGGTGATGGAGAGCTTGACTCCCGCCCAGATGGTCATTAAGATCGTCAATGAAGAGCTGACAAATCTTATGGGCGGCAGCGAAGAGCGGCTGAAAATGCCTGCCCATCCGCCCGCGATCATCATGATGTGCGGCCTGCAGGGTGCTGGTAAAACCACCCACGCGGCAAAATTGGCTTATCAGTTGAAATCCCAGGGTCACAGACCTTTGTTGGTGGCCGGAGATATCTACCGTCCTGCGGCTATCAAACAGCTGCAGGTGGTGGGTGAAAAGGCTGGTGCGCCCGTCTTTGAGCGGGGCACGCAGGATCCGGTGCTCACAGCCCAGGAGGCAGTTCGCCACGCCAAGGATTACGGCAACGATTACGTCATCATCGACACCGCCGGTCGACTGCAGATTGACGAGGCTTTGATGGAAGAGCTCCATCGAATCAAGGATGCCGTACATCCCACGGATATCCTGTTGGTGGTGGACGCCATGACCGGCCAGGAGGCCGTGAACGTGGCAAAGTCCTTTGACGATCTGCTGGATATCACCGGCGTCATTCTCACCAAGCTGGACGGCGACACCCGTGGCGGCGCGGCACTTTCGGTCAAGGCCGTGACGGGCAAACCCATCAAGTTTGCAGGTACCGGTGAGAAGATCAATGAGCTGGAAGTGTTTCATCCGGACCGTATGGCCAGTCGAATCCTGGGCATGGGCGATGTGCTCACCCTGATCGAGGATGCTCAGCAAAAGCTGGATGAAAAAGCGGCTCAAAAGACTGCTCAGCGGCTGATGCAGAACAAGATGGATCTCAACGACCTGCTGGAGCAGTTCGAGCAGGTGAAGAAGATGGGTCCCATCAAGGGAATCCTTTCCAAGCTGCCCGGTGTGGGCAATAAGTTGGACGACGTGGACATTGATGACCGGGTGATGGACCGGAGCGCGGCCATTATCCTTTCCATGACGCCTTACGAGCGCTCCCATCCAGATTGCCTCAACGCCTCTCGAAAGCGGCGTATTGCCGCGGGCTGCGGCATGAAGGTGGAGGATGTGAACCGCCTGCTGAACCAGTTCAAGCAAACGCAAAAGCTGATGAAGCAGTTTGGCGGGTTGGGTAAGGGCAAGCGCAAGCGGATGCCCAATCTGCCCTTTTAAGAAATAGGGATATTGCCGGGGCGTGCCCCGTGACCAATATTGCCCGGTCAGCCGGGCCCAACAATTCAACATTTCAATCATTATCATTTTGGAGGAATGAATCATGGCAGTGAAAATCAGACTGAGAAGAATGGGCGCTAAGAAATCTCCCTTCTACCGCATTGTGGTGGCAGATTCCCGTTTCCCCCGTGATGGCCGTTTCATCGAGGAAATCGGCTATTACAACCCCATGGAAGAGCCCAGTGTTGTGAAGGTTGACCCCGAGAAGGCCAAGAAGTGGCTGGCCAACGGCGCACAGCCCACCGACACTGTGAAGGCTCTGTTCAAGAAGCACGGCGTGATCTGAGCTACTGACGGCGCCCCAGCTTTTTGAAAGGAGCAGCACGATGGAGGCATTACTGAAAGCTATCGCTTCCGGCCTGGTGGACAAGCCGGAGGAGATCGTTGTCACCAGCGAAGAGCAGGAGAATGGCACCACAGTGTACCACCTGCATGTGGCTGAGGACGATATGGGCCGGGTCATCGGCAAGCAGGGCCGCATCGCCAAGGCGATTCGCGTGGTCATGCGCGCCGCAGCAACCCGCAACGACAAGAAGATCGCGGTCGAGATTGACTGAGCAAAAAGGGCGCAAGCCCTTTTTTGTTTACGCGGATTCCATGGGAGGGATTGGATGAAACATCAATTTTTGGAAGCGGGAAAAATTGTGCGTACCCACGGCATCCGTGGGGAACTGGTGATGGAGTGCTGGGCCGACTCGCCGGAATTTCTGTTGGAGGCCAAACATTTTTACTTTGACGGCGGCAAACGGGATGCCGGGCTGCTTTCCGCCAGAGCGCACAAAGGGCGTCTGCTGTTAAAGCTTCAGGGCGTGGACACAGTGGAGCAGGGAGACGCCTTGCGGGGAAAAGTGCTGTATATTGACCGGAATGAGGTCTCTCTGGAAGAGGGACAGGTGTTCCTGCAGGACCTCATTGGGCTGAAGGCTGTGGACGGCAATACCGGCAAGGAATACGGGGAGCTCAAAGAAGTCCTGCCCACCGGCGCCAACGATGTGTACCGCATTGTGGATGCCTCCGGCAAGGAGTACCTCTTTCCCGCAGTCCGTCACATGATTAAAGAGATCAACCTGGAGAAAGGCGTCATTGAGTTGCTGCCCATTCCCGGCATTTTTGACGAGGAAGGGGAGGAAGCCTAAATGCGGGTGGACATTTTCACCCTGTTCCCGGAGATGTTCCCTCCGGTGCTGGGGCACAGCATAGTGGGCAGAGCCAGACGGAAAGGTCTGCTGCAGGTGTGCTGCCACCAGCTGCGGGAGTTTTCCCCAGATTCCCGGGGTCGTGTGGATGATACCGTGTTCGGCGGAGGAAAGGGAATGCTGCTGATGGCAGAGCCTTTTGCCCGGGGGATTGATGAGCTTTGTGAACATTTGGGGCAGCGGCCGCATATCCTTTATATGTCTCCTCGGGGGAAGGTGCTCACCCAGGCGGATGCCAAGCGATTGGCTGCGGAGCCTGGCCTTGTGCTGCTTTGCGGACACTATGAGGGGGTGGACCAGCGGCTTTTGGACGAGTATCAGGCGGAGGAGATCTCTGTGGGAGACTATGTGCTCACTGGCGGGGAGCTGCCTGCTATGATCCTCACAGATGCTGTGGCTCGGATGCTGCCGGGTGTGCTTTCCGAGGAGGCGTGCTTTACAGAGGAGAGCCACTATTCCGGCGTGCTGGAGTACCCTCAGTACACCCGTCCCGAGGTGTGGCGGGACCGTGCTGTGCCGGAGGTGCTGCTCTCGGGTCACCACGGGAATGTGGAGAGCTGGCGGCGGACGCAGGCCCTGGAGCTGACCCGCCGTGTTCGCCCGGACCTGTGGGAGCGTTTGGAGCTCTCTGCCCAGGATAAAAAGCTGCTGGAGAAGCTGGAAAAAAACGGCTGAACCTATCTCAAATTGCGCGGTTGCTGTATAGACAGGCTCAAAAGATCCTATGCTCTTTTTGATGCCGGAACACTGCATCTGGTGTAAGGGGTTTGTGAAGAAAGTCACAATGGGCAAAAAGTTTTCCACATTCCCCACAACATGCACAAACAACAGGCGAAAACTGGACCTTGTGGCTGTTCAGGAATCCAAAATTGGGCAATGCGTGTTGACGGCGGCAGGAAATATGCTATAATGAAATCAAATCCTAAGTACTTTGCGTCCGTTAGACTTTTTTTACGGCGGCAATAAGACCCTTTATAAATTCTGTAGGAGAGTGAATTTGCATGTGCGCTAAAGAAGTTTTGGTTCAGAATCAAGTCGGCCTTCACGCTCGTCCGGCTACTTTTTTCATCCAGAAGGCTAACGAGTTCAAGTCTTCTATCTGGGTGGAAAAGGAAGAGAGAAGGGTCAATGCTAAGAGCCTTCTCGGTGTGCTGAGCTTGGGAATTGTCGGCGGCGTTTCCATTCGCATCATTGCTGATGGCGCTGATGAGGAGCAGGCTGTGGACGCCCTGGTGGAGCTGGTCAATTCCGGTTTTGCTGAGTAAGCTTTTTTGGCAAGTGAAATTAAAGGCACCGCGTAACAGCGGTGCTTTTTTCATACGCAAACTTTGTGAGGTGGTGGCGGCATGGATCAGAACGAAAAGAAAAAGGAACTGCGCCGCAAGGCCATGAAACTCCCCCTCAGCCCGGGAGTTTACCTGATGCACGACAAAAGCGGAGAGATCATCTATGTGGGCAAGGCAAAGGCCCTGAAAAACCGAGTCAGCCAGTACTTTGGTTCGGAAAAGAATCACGATAACAAGGTGCGGCGCATGGTCTCCAACGTGGACTGGTTTGAATACATTGTCTGCGACAGCGAATTTGAGGCCCTGGTGCTGGAGAGCAGTTTGATCAAGCAGAATCAGCCCAAGTACAACATCCTGCTGAAGGATGACAAGGGATACAGCTATGTTCGGGTCAGCTCCGGTCCTTGGCCCCGGGTCACCGAGGTGAAAAAGGTGGAGGACGATGGGGCCACGTATATCGGGCCGTATATGAGCTCCTGGTCCATCAAACAGACCATCGACTCTGCTCAGAAGATTTTCAAACTGCCTAACTGCAATCGGAAATTCCCACAAGATTTTGGCAAGGGCAGGCCCTGCCTCAATTACTATATCAAGCAGTGTTGCGGACCTTGCCGTGGAAAGGTCACGGAAGAGGAGTACAACGAAGCTTTTCAAGAGGCGCTGGACTTTATCAAAGGCGGCAGTTCCACCTCAGTGAAGGTGCTCACGGAAAAGATGGAAGAGGCTGCGGAAAACCTGGAGTTTGAACTGGCTGCCCGGCTGCGGGACAGAATCAACGCCATTGAGGCCATGCGTGCCCGTCAAAAAGTGGTGGCAAGCCGAGTGGAGGAGCAGGATATCTTTGCGTTGGCTCAGGGAGAAACTCACACAGCCTTCGAGGTGTTCCGCTTCACAGGCAATAAGCTCAGCGATCGGGAGAGCTTCCTCACCGAGGGTTGCCAGCCTGACGCGGAAGCACGTTCTGAGTTCCTGCGGCAGTATTACGCCATCCGTGACAGGGTACCGCCCTTGGTGGTCCTGGACGGAGAGGTGGAGGATCCGGAGCTGCTCTCTCGCTGGCTGTCGGAGAAACGGGGCAAAGGTGTGAAGATCCTGGTCCCTCAGCGAGGAGATCAGGCCCAGCTGGTGCAGATGTGCCGCAAGAACGCGGCGGAGAATATTGCCCGTCAGACGGGAAATTCCGGCAGGGACGCCTCTGCCTTGGACGAGCTGCGGCGCCTGTTGGGCCTAGAGAAAGTTCCGGCCTATATTGAAAGCTATGACATCTCCAACTTGGCCGGTGGGGAAAATGTGGCGGGCATGGTAGTCTTTGAAAACGGCAGGCCGTTGAAATCGGCGTACCGGAAGTTCAAGATCAAAACCGTCACTGGACAGGATGACTACGGCTCCATGCGGGAAGTGATCCGCCGCCGGCTGGAAGAGTACAAAGCTTCTCAGCGCAAGGGGGAGCAGGACGGTTTTGGCCGCCTGCCGGATTTGATCCTCCTGGACGGTGGTAAGGGTCATGTGGCCGCAGTGCAGCCCATTTTGGACGAGCAAGGCTTTGACATTCCTCTCTTTGGCATGGTGAAGGATGATAAGCACCGAACCAGGGCTATCGCCCTTTCCGGCGGCGAAATCGCCATCAACTCCAACCGTAGGGCCTTCACCCTGGTCAGTTCCATCCAGGACGAGGTCCACCGGTTTGCTATTGGTTACCACCGCCAACAGAGAAAAAAAGCGGCAATTTCCTCCACCTTGACCTCCATTCCGGGCATTGGGGAAACGAGAGCCAAGGCGTTGATGCGCCACTTTAAAACAGTCACTGCCATCAGTGAGGCAGATCTGGCGGAATTGGAGGGTGCCCCCGGTATGACCAAGCCGGCTGCCCGCAGAGTCTGGGAATTTTTCCATCCCGAAGTGGGGGAAGAGGGCGGAAAATCCGGGGAAATTGCGCCAAATAGTTGACAGATTGTCTAATTGATGGGATAATAAGGCGGATATAGCTATCCATACACAGTTCACTTGGGAGACATGCCATGCGGATTATCACCGGTTCCAAAAGAGGAAAAAAGCTGGTCACTTTGGAAGGGGAGCAAGTGCGCCCCACCACCGACCGCGTTAAGGAATCCCTGTTCAACATTCTCCAATTCCAGTTGGAGGGCAGGCGGTTTCTGGATTTGTTCGCCGGTTCGGGCCAGATTGGCCTGGAGGCTCTCAGCCGGGGAGCCGCGCAGTGTGTGTTTGTGGATGCCTCTAAGGAGTCCATCCGGGTGGTGGAGAAAAATGTCCAGTCCACCGGGATGGGGGATCGGGCTAAGGTGGTCAGCTCTGATTTTGCCGCCTATTTAAGCGGTTGCCGGGAGCATTTTGACATCGCCTTTTTGGATCCACCCTATCGCTCTGGGTTGTTGGAGCGTGCTTTGACCTTAGTGGCACAGAAGATGAATCCTGGCGGAGTGATTCTCTGCGAGCATCCCAAGGATGAAGTGCTGCCAGAGTCTGCTGGAGAGTTTGTCCAGTTCCGCAGCTATCGGTATGGGAAGATCATGCTCACCTCTTACCGGCGCCGTGAGGAGGAGAGCGGGGAGGCTGGGGAGTGACCCCACCCCATAAGGAGAGAATACCATGAAACTTGCCGTCTACCCGGGCAGCTTTGACCCGGTTACCCTGGGCCACCTGGATATCATTGTGCGGGCCAGTAGAATCTTTGATAGGCTGATTGTGGGGGTTCCTGTGAACCCGGACAAACATGCCAGCTTTTCCACAGAAGAGCGTATGGAACTTTTGCGCCAGTCGGTGGAAGCGGAGGGCCTGAAGAACGTAGAGATCGACAAGGTGGATGGTTTGTTGGCTGATTATGCCAAACGCCGGGGCGCTATGGTCGTTGTCAAGGGCTTGCGGGCTTTGTCCGATTTTGAGTATGAGTTTCAGCAAGCGCTGACCAACAAGAAGCTCAATCCGGAGTTGGAGACCATGTTCCTGGCTACCAGTGCTGAAAATATGTTTCTCAGCTCCAGCATGGTCAAGCAGGTGGCGGGTTTTGGGGGAGATATTTCCCCGTTTGTGCCGGCTTGCGTGTTAAAGACTATTCAAGACAGGCTTTGCGGCAGAGCGTAACCGGGTTGCCGGCGGCTTTTCGGGCAGGGAAGCCTGAAAAGAAAACGTCCCCCTGTGGGGCAGAACAGTGCAAGAGAAGAAAGGAATGGGTTCACCATGAGCAACAATCGGGCTACCATTGAGGATCTGATCGACGAGATGTATGACGTGCTGGACAAGGGGTGGAAAATGCCGTTGGTCCAGGGCAAGGTCTTTGTGGACGGTGAAGATGTGCGGCAGATCCTGGACGAGATCAAGGAGGAAATTCCCTCTGAGGTGCGGAAGGCAAAGGCCATTGTGGCGGACCGTTCCCAGATTATCAGCGAGGCCCAGCGGGAGGCGGAGACCATCATTCGGGTGGCAGAGGAGAAAGCTCGCGCCCTGGTGGATCAGGAAGAGATTGTCCGTCAGGCCCAGCAGAAGGCCAATGAGCTAATCGCGCAGGCTCAGCAGAAGTTCAAGGAGATGCGCAAGGCCAGCAACGATTATGTGGATGATTTGATGCGCCGCACTGATGAATCTCTGTCAGAGAATTTGGCAGAGCTGCGCAAGACAAGACAGAGCATTAAGGCGTCTCAGCGCAACCAACAAATCTGAGAATAAGTTTTTGTGAATAGTATCTAAAATTCGATAACGTGAATGGTTCCCCTCACTAAATGTAGTGAGGGGAATTTTTGTTCCCACATTATGAGATCGAACAAATTTTCGAAACCCGCATAATTCCTGGGTTTTCCATGATTTCTGGGTTGCTTTTGAGGGGAGGATGTTCTATAATAATGTGCATCAGGTGGGTAATGGTGGTGATTTGTACCACGAAGTGGCAAACTGGTGGGTGAATGTGCCATCAAGGGCCAGAACCGCCACCTGGATGAGGAAAGGGACAAGCGCTTATGTTGACAGGCGAGTATCAACATAATATGGACTTGAAGGGCCGTGTTACGGTTCCCTCCAAGTTTCGAGAGGACCTTGGGGACAAGTTTTATGTCTGCAAGGGCCTTGATGGTTGCCTGTTTTTGCTTTCTCAAACCCAGTGGGACAAGCTGGTGGAAAAAGTTGCCGCCATGCCTCTTTCCCAGGGCAAGGGGATTCAGCGCTATTTCTTTTCTGGCGCCGCAGAGGTGGAACCGGACAAGCAGGGGCGGATTTTGATTCCCCAAAACCTGCGGGAACATGCCGGCTTGGAGAAAGATGTCACCGTGATCGGCGCAGCAGTGCGGGCAGAGATTTGGGATACGGCCCGCTGGAACGCATACAACGCAAGCCAGACAGACGAGGCGATTGAGGCCTCCATGAGCCTGCTGGATTTCTAAGAAAGCAGGTGTGACAATGGAATTTCACCACAAACCGGTATTATTTGAGGAGACCATTGACTCTTTGGCAATCCGGCCGGAGGGTTTGTATATCGACGGGACCATGGGTGGAGGCGGCCATTCCGAGGCTATCCTGCAGCGGTTGACCACAGGTCGGCTGCTCTCTATCGACCAGGATCCCGACGCTATGAAGGCCGCTGGGGAGCGGTTGGGGAAATATCCCCAATCCCTGCGGGTGCAGGGCAATTTTGCCCAGATGGGGGAGATTGCCCGAGAAAACGGCATGGATGCCGTGGACGGAGTGTTGTTGGATATCGGAGTGTCGTCCTATCAGCTGGACACGCCGGAGAGAGGCTTCTCTTATCACCACGATGCTCCACTGGATATGCGCATGAGCCAGCAAGGGCCCAGCGCAAGAGATCTTGTGAACAACTTGGGAGAGCAGGAACTCTCCACAATCATCTTCCAGTATGGTGAGGACCGCAGTGCCAGGCGAATTGCCCAGGGGATTGTCCGGGCGAGGGAGCAGGCGCCCATTGAGACCACGGCTCAGTTGGCGGAGATCGTAAAGGCGTCGGTGCCAGCAGCGGTGCGGCGGGCGGAAGGTCATCCGGCCAGAAGGACGTTTCAGGCGCTGCGCATCGCGGTCAACTGTGAATTGGACAGGCTGCGGGAGGGCTTGACAGCAGGTTTTGCGCTGCTGAAGCCCGGAGGCAGATTGGCGGTGATCACCTTCCACTCCTTGGAAGATCGGATCGTCAAGCAGCAGATGCATGAATGGTGTCAGGGATGCATTTGCCCCAAGGATTTTCCTGTGTGTGTTTGTGGCAGGAAACCTCGGGGGCAGTTGCTTTATAAAAAGGGGTTGGCCCCCTCGGAAAAAGAGGTTGCGGAAAACCCCCGGGCACGCAGCGCACGGCTGCGTGTAATTGAAAAGCTTCCGGAGGAGTGAGTTCCGGAGCTTTGGTAACAGGAAAGGAAAACGGTATGTCCAGATTAACAACAGAAGCTTACGATTTCTCCTTGTTTGAGGAACATCGGGAGGAGGAGTCTGTGGCTGCAGACTCACCTCGCTGGGACAACACCCAGCCTCAAGAGGAGCCCCGGCGCGAGCGCCGGGAAAAGCCCAAGGAAAATGTGGTGGAGCTTCCCCAGCAGGAGCAGCGCAAGGCGAAAAAACCTCGTCGTCATCCGTTGCGGACGATGGCGGCAGTGTTGGCTTGTGGGGTGGTGTTCTCCACGGTGACTATGGTGATCTACAACCAGGTGCAGCTGACCGAGCTGACCGAGGAGATCAACCAGACCACGCAGCAGTTGCAGGAGGCCGAAAGCTTGGAGATCCAGCTGAACATGGAGGCTTCTCAGGAGATGGATGGCGCTGCTGTAGAGGAATACGCTCAGAATGAGTTGGGTATGAGCAAGATTGTCAGTGGGCAGGTTACTTATGTGGACTCTGTGCAGGAGGACCAGGGCACAGTAGTCCGAGAGGCTGGCGGCGGTTCTTTTTTTGAGAAACTGTGGTCAACTATCCAGTCCTGGTTCCAGTAAGACGGCTGTTGCCGTGCAATGATTGCCGCAGGGCAGCTTGGCCCTGTGGAAGCTATGGGGTTTTTATTAAATAAACGCTGTTGGGGCGGGGTGTGCGATCTCCCTAAGGGGGCCTGGCCCCCGGCGTGCTAGGGTGCGGCCCGCGGAAATGCGGGCCGCGTTTGTTTGCGACAACCGGGGATCTATGGTATAATCCGTAAAGAAGCTCTTGCCGGCTTTGTGCTACCGGAGGCAGGGGCAGAATACAGATAGTGCGGGAAGTGTTTTCGGAGGGAGGAGAGCCAAGAGTGGTCTTGACTCTCGTTTTTGGTGAGAGGCGGAGCATTACATAGAGACAGGCGGTGGATGCAATTTGTCAAAACGAAAGAGATGGAACATGCGGCAGAAGGCCATGTTTTTAGTGGCCTGCCTTGTTTTTGTTGGATTCGGCTGGGTTGTGGTTAACCTGGTCCATTGGCAGGTCTTCCGCGGAGAGGACTTGAGTCAGGCGGCTTTGAACCAAAGCCTGCGCAGCACGACGCTCAGTGCCACCCGAGGCACTATCTATGACGCCACCGGTAAGGTGTTGGCCCAGAGTGCCAGCGTTTGGACCGTGGTGTTGGAGCCGGCCTACTTTAAGGACTACGAGGATCCGGAGGCTGTACGGCGTACGGTGGCTCAGGGACTTTCCCAGATTCTGGATATGGACGAGGAAGAGGTCTATGAAAAGACCCAGGGCAACTCCTACTTTGTGTATTTGAAACGCCGAGTAGAGACGGATATCCGGGATGAGATCAATGAATTTCTGGAGAACAATAAGATCTCCGCAGGCGTGCGTCTGATCGAGGACTACAAGCGCTATTATCCTTACGGCACAGTGGCTTCTACCGTGTTGGGCTTTACTGGTACGGACGGTCAGGGCCTTGAGGGTTTGGAGATGCAGTACGATACCGAGCTGCGGGGTACTGCGGGCAGATTGATTTCCTCTCAAAATGCTCTGGGTACGGATATGCCCTTTGAGTATGAACAGTACGTTGAGGCCGAAAACGGGTATGATCTGGTGCTGACCATTGACGAAACCGTTCAGAGTGTTTTGGAGAAATACCTGGCCGAGGGCGTGGAACAGTTCAAGGTAAAAAACGGTGCTGTGGCGATTATGATGGATGTGGATACTGGGGCGATCCTTGGCATGGCCACGACCCCCACCTACGATCCCAACGATCCCTTCACCATCTACGATGAAGATCTGCAAGCGGAAATCGACGCTCTGTCCGGTGACGAGCAGGATGAAGCGTACAATGCCGCCCAGCTGAAACAGTGGCGAAATAAAGCGGTTTCCGATACCTACTACCCCGGCTCCGTGTTCAAAATGTGCACCTATGCCATGGGCCTGGAAGAGGGTGTGGTTACCGAAGAGAGTACCTTTAATTGTGGCGGTTCCATTATGGTGGAGGGCTGGGATGAGCCCATTCACTGTTGGAGGCACAGCGGTCACGGGTTGGAGACTTTCCGAGAAGGGTTGTACAATTCCTGCAACCCTTGGGCCATTCATATCGGCCAGCTGCTGGGAGCTGAAACCTTCGGCAAGTACCGGGAAGCTTTTGGCTTTACAGAAAGTACGGGGATTGATCTCCCTGGTGAGGCAACCACGCTGTACCACAGTGTGTCGGATATGGCCAACGTAGCAGTGGACCTGGCCACGGAGTCCTTTGGACAGAACTTCAGTATCACCCCGGTGCACATGATTACCGCAGCGGCAGCCATTGCCAACGGCGGCTATTTGGTCACTCCCCATGTGGTGGACCGCGTGGTGGACCAGGAGGGCAATATCATTCAGACTGCCGACACCAGCTATCGCCGGCAGGTGGTCAGTGAAGAGACGTCCGCTGCCATTGTGGATATCCTGCGTGAGAACGTAGAGCACGGTACTGCCACCGGCGGATATGTGGCCGGATACCGTATCTGCGGCAAGACCGGTACCTCGGAAAAGATGGACAAATGGAACGAGGACCGTTCACAGCCCATGGAGTACATTGCGTCTTTCTGTGGGTTTGCTCCGGCGGAGGATCCCAAGTATGCGTTGCTGGTGTTCTTCGACGAGCCGGATGGTGAAGAGAACGGCGGTTATACTGGCGGCAATGCTGTGGCAGGCCCGTACTTTGCCAAGATGATGGAGGAGATCCTTCCCTATCTGGGTGTCGAGGCACAGTACAGTGAGGAGGAATATGCCGCGCTGGATACCGTGGCTCCCACGGTGACAGGCTTGACGTTGGAAGAGGCTTATGAGAAGCTGGAAAGCGCAGGACTTTCCTACACGGTCATCGGTGAAGAGGATGGCGGAGCGGCTACCGTAAACGCGCCAGTAGCGTTTTTCAC
>OBYM01000119.1_pt1 | contig 52764 bp, 42 predicted proteins | sample 1538191 | NCBI WGS metagenome assembly OBYM01 (sample SAMEA2580165, study PRJEB22360) | human gut metagenome | biome: human gut; feature: human-associated habitat; material: faeces | place: Denmark | collected 2008/2010 | reverse complement strand
GCCTTATTCTCCATTCCTGACTCCTTTAGGAGTCAACTTATTTCAGTACAAGACACCGCTCTACTTGCCTAAAACAATTTGCCTAAAACAATTTCATCGGCTCATAGCGCGTAATAACGAACTAAAATCTTACGCAGTTAGAAATAATACGGATTAATGAGTAATTCGGAAGATCTCGGTCAGATATGTTTAAGAATAAAAGATTCTCTCTTCTTCTATCCGGTACAGTGCTCTGCGCACTGAGTGTAGCTCTTGCGAGCGTTGCGTCCGCCGCCCCTGAACCCGCCACATTTATGCGGGATGTTCAGCCGGCCTTCCGGACAGACGAAATCCCGGTGATCCGCAAAGACAGCCCCTTGTTTAATTACTCCACGGAAGGAGCGATTGAACAGATCAAGATGACAGGCATCTACAACGAAAGATCTTTCCGTTTTTATTCTGCAAAGAACGAGCTGATTTCCAAGGCTTCGGTCACGCTCCGCTACACGCCGTCTCCGGCCCTGATTCCTCAGCAGAGCCAGCTCAATGTTTACTTAAACGGCCAGCTGCAGAAGAGTCTTCCGATTACCAAAGATCAGCTCGGCAATCAGGTTTCCGCCACAGTCGATCTCAATGCGAAGCAGTTTGACAGCTCCAACCGCCTGACGCTGGAGTTTGTCGGTCAGTACACGCAGATTTGCGGCTCTCCCGCAAATCCTGCTTTATGGCTGACGGTCGACTCTTCGAGCTACCTGTCTTTGAATACTCAGAAGCTGCGTTTGGCCAATGATCTTTCGATCCTGCCGGCGCCTTTTGTCAACACCATCAGTCCGTCTGCAACGACGCTGCCGATGGTTTTTGCTTCTACACCTGATAATCGCTTCAAAGAAGCTGCCGCGGTACTTGCTTCATGGGCCGGTGTGCGCTCCGAGTGGCGCGGAATTGAATTCCCGGTCTACTACAACGAACAGCCGGCCGAGCAGAACTATGTCGCTTTTGTCACCAACGACAGCCGTCCCGACTTCCTGAAGTTCCTGCCCAGAGTCGAAGCGCCAACGATTTCGATCGTTAATGCGCCGAACAGCTTATACGCCAAGGTTTTGGTGATTGCCGGGCGCAACGCCGATGATCTGCTGACAGCTGCCCGTTATCTGGCGGCTGCTGACGCAGGAATTGCCGGCGGTATGGTCACGATTGAAAACTTCAAAGGCGAACCGGATCGCAAGGCTTATGACGCGCCGTCTTGGGTCAACACCGATCAAAAGATTCCGTTCGAGAAGCTTTCCAAGTATCGCGGCCAGCTCACCAGCACCGGTCTGCATCCGGCTCCGATCAAGCTCGACGTACGTCTCCCGCCGGACCTTTTCATGGTCAATCGCAGCAATGTGAATCTAGACCTACGCTATCGCTACACGCGTCCGATGGGCGGAGAACCGGCCCAGATGCGTTTCCTGCTGAATGACCAGTTGGTCGAGTCCTATGACCTGAGCCCGACAAAAACGAGCAACTCGTTTATGTCGCAGTTTTCGTTCATTAATGGCTTGGCAAATCTGTGGAACAACACATCGATTCCGAGCCGCCTGCTGTCCGCGGAAAATCAGCTGACGTTTGACTTCCAATACGGTTTGGCGGTTGACGGCGGAACTCAGGCCAACTGCAAGTCCGTGACCTTGATTCCGAACCAGGTGGAAATCGATCCGAACTCCACGATCGACTTCTCCGGTTTCTATCACTTTGCACGCCTGCCGGATCTGAAGCTCTTTACCGTGAGCGGCTATCCGTTTACGAAGTATGCCGACTTGTCTCAGACCTTGGTGCTGATGAAGAAAGATGCGCCGGCTAACGTCATGACGACGATGCTCAATACAATGGGCCGCTTCGGTGCGCAGACGGGAGCTCCCGTCACGAAAGTTACGTTCGACTCTGCCATCCAGAATGATAACGCTCAGCACCGCGACATTCTGGTCTTTGCTGAAAACAGCGCCGATATCGATAATCTCGGCAAACTTGAGCCCGAGATTATTCTTGAAAAAGTTAAAGGCAACTTGAAGTCTAATTTCGAAGCAAAGTCTAAAGACGCTGCTCCTCAGTCCACTGTCACGGAAGACACCGGCATTGCCACGATTGCTCAGTATGAATCTCCGTACGGCAGCGGCCGCTCGGTCGTCGCAATCTTAGGTGACGGTCAGGACGGAAGCTACCTCCTGAACAAACGCCTGATGAACCCTGGAGACCTGAAGATGGTCGGTGGCGGTGTGGCGATATTCAAACCGAATGCTCAGCCTGCGAGCTACATGGTGGGCCCTGACTACTACACAGGATCCCTGCCGTGGCACCAGAGAGTTTGGTATTCGCTCTTAGACCAGCCGCTTCTTCTTGTGCTCTTCACATTGGTGTGCGCACTGCTCTTTGCAGGTGGCATCTACTACCTGATGCATTCTTTAATCCGCTTCCGCAACCGCCGTAACTAAGAGGAAGGAGACCACAACATGAAAAAGAACTTTCTTCTTGCCTGCCTGATCTCTGCCGTGTTCGCAGCTCCTGCGGGTGCCTGGGAACTTTGGGATCAATTTAAAGCAACGAATCTTACGCCCGAAGGCCGCGTCGTTGACTACAGCGAAGCCAAGCTGATTACGACTTCTGAAGGACAGTCCTACGGGATGTTCTTCGCTCTGGTTGCCAATGACAAAAAGGCTTTTGACGAGATGTTTGCCTGGACGGAAAAGAATCTCGGCGAAAATCAGCCTGCTTGGCTTTGGGGTATTCCGGACGGCAAGCCCAATGGAACAGGCAAGATCTTGGATACCAACAACGCCACCGACTCGGACATGTGGATTGCCTACTGTCTGATCGAAGCGGCCCGCATCTGGAATGATCCTTCCTACCTTCCGAAGGCTGACGGTTACCTTGCCAAGCTTAAAGAGCTCGTTCGTGACGTGCCGACCGTCGGCAAGATCATCCTTCCGGGCCGCGTCGGATTTGAAGAGAAGGGCGTGATCACCATCAACCCAAGCTACTATCCGCCGCACATCCTGCGCCGCTTTGCCGATTACGATCCGTATTGGCTCCCGGTGCTGGAAGGTTCCATCAACGCCATGGTGCGCTGCTCTCCGAGCGGTGTGGCGCCGGACTGGGCTAAATTTGACGCTCAGGGACGCCTTGTCGATCCTCAGCAGATGGAAGGCAGCTACAACGCCATCCGAACCTACCTGTGGTCCGGCATTCTGTCGCCTAAAGATCAGAACTATGAAGTGCTGATGCGCCAGTACGAACCGATGATTAATCTCGTCAAGGCAACCAATATTCCGCCTGAAAAAGTCAACATCGGCGACATGACTGTCAACAATCGTCAGGTCAATGCTTTCGGCGCCTGCTTTCTGCCCTATGTGGCTGCAGATAAGGCCGGTGCGGTGATTCGTACGGTGCTCACCTCGACGGAAATGAAGGGCGATAATTATTACCGCAACGTGCTGACTGTTTTCGGTCTGGGCTTTGATAACCGCACCTATGCCTTCGACGAGAAGGGGCGCCTGATTCTGCCTACCGACAACGTGGCCGTTAAAACAATGACACCTAAAAACAACTAATAAAGTTAAGTTCTGAGCATGGCTGCGACTGAAAAAAACAAGCAGACGAAAGTGAAATGGGCCGGCCTCGGTCTGTGGAATGTATTTTTTATCGGAGAATTTTTACTCGGAGGGTTCGGATATCTCTCGCTGAACCTTCTGCAGAATGTTCTGCTCTTGGTTTTTGTCCTCTTCCCGATCGGCAACCGCTATCTGCGCTGGTTTCGTACTTTAGTTGCCGTGGTCTGTGCAGCCGCATTGGTTTACTCCGAAAGCTGGCTGCCGGGGTTGGACAGCATTCGAGGCAACTTCCATAACCTTGCGGCGATGGAAAGCGGCTATCTCCTCGACTCAGCTCTGAACTTTTTGAACTTTGAGATGATCGGCGCCGGAATCGCGCTCATCATCATCTATTACGCAATCCGTGACTATATCCGCGTGACGACGTTTACTGTCGGCTATTTGTTTATTCTTCTTTGCGCACCGCTTTGGCAGCCCTTTGTGGCCCAGCTCAGAGCACCGGCGCCGGCAACTGAGGTTGTCGCTTCAGTTGACAACGCCAAGAAACCGGCAGAAGAAGAAAAGAAGAGCGACCTCATTCCTCAGACTGCTGAACCTACCTCAAAGAATCTCGATGAATGGCTGAAGCGTTTCCACGACACGGAAAAAGACCGCAGAGCCGAGTGGCCGGACAAGCTGGCGAAAGATTCAACGCCGTTCGATATTCTTCTGCTGAATATCTGCTCACTTTCCAACGACGACTTGAAGGCCGTGGGTCTGGAAAATCACGAAGTTCTCAAGCAGTTCAATATCCGCTTCGAGAACTTTAACTCCGCGACGTCTTATTCCGGTCCGGCTGCGCTGCGTCTGCTGAAGTCGGTCTGCGGACAGCCTTCTCATGAAGATCTGTACGAAGGCCGCAATCCCGACTGCGAAATCATGAACCGTCTGGCTCGTTTGGGCTACAACCAGCACGTTTTCATGGACCACAGCGGTAAGTACGACAACTTCTATCAAAGTCTGCGTCATCTGGCCGGGCTTTCACCGCAGCTTGCGGAAATGAAGTATCCGAAGCGCTATGACTCTTTTGACGAAGAGCCGATCGGGGACGCCCGCGCCGTCTTTAAGGATTACGAAAACACCATTGCTGCGGACAAGGGCGGCAGAAGTGCAACCTTTATCAACATGATCGCGCTGCATGACGGCAACCGTTTTGCCAACAAGCGCCGTTTAGCTCCGTTCAAACCCAGAGCTCAGGCCATGCTCGATGACTTAGGCAGCCTGATTACCGATCTGGAAAAGAGCGGACGCAAGGTCATGCTGGTTGTTGTGCCGGAGCATGGCGCAGCGGAAAAGGGCGACAAGGTTCAGGTCGCGCACTTGCGTGATATTCCGAGCCCGGCCATTACACATGTGCCAGCTTTGGTGAAATTCATCGGCGTAACGCCCGCAGACAGCCCGGTTACCGTAGATACTAAGACGAGCTATCTTGCCGTGAGCTCTCTGATCGGCCGTGTTCTAGAGACTAACTACTTCGGAAAACCGGAAGGGGAAGTTCCTCTGAAAGACCTTGTGAAAGACCTGCCGCAGACGCATTCTGTTTCTGAGAATGCCAATGCCAAGGTCGTGAACTATAAAGGCAAGGACTACGTCAAGATGGATAACAAAGATTGGCGCGAATACGCTAAGTAAAAATCTAAAAATCATTGCCGTGATCTTGGTTAAACTCGAGATCACGCTTTAAACTCATTTTGTCCATAAATTAAGAGAGTTAACGCGGAGGTTAACGCTCAAGACGCTGATTCGATTGGAGTTGTTCAGTGCAAAAATTAGTTATCACCGGCGGTGTCGCGCTTGAAGGTGAGATCAAAGCTTCCGGAGCTAAGAATGCGGCTCTTCCCCTTTTGGCTTGCGCACTTCTTACAGATGAGCCGATGACTTTTGTGAACGTGCCGGATCTGGCTGACGTTCATACCATGCTTAAGCTTTTAGAGGAACTCGGCTGCAAGGTCACGCAGGAAGGTCATAAAGTGACGATCGATGCCTCGCATATTACTTCAACCGAAGCTCCTTATGATTTAGTTAAAACGATGCGTGCTTCCATTCTGGTGCTCGGCCCGCTGCTCGCACGCTTCGGAAAGGCCCAAGTGTCGCTGCCTGGCGGATGCTCGATCGGAGCTCGTCCTGTAGATCAGCACATCAAAGGTCTCAAAGCACTCGGGGCCGATATTTCTATTGAACACGGCTACGTCACGGCGCATGCTGACAAGCTTATCGGCACCAATATCGTGACCGACATGGTGACTGTGACCGGCACGGAAAATCTGTTAATGGCCGCCGTTCTGGCCGAAGGCACAACCGTGCTCGCCAACGCTGCCCGTGAACCCGAAGTCGCTGACTTGGCGAACTGTCTGGTGAAGATGGGTGCCAAGATCAAGGGCATCGGATCTCCTCAGATGGAAATCGAAGGCGTCAAAAAACTTCACGGAACGACTTACCGCGTGATTTCCGACCGTATCGAAGTCGGAAGCTTCCTGGTTGCCGCCGTGATGACTAAAGGCAAAGTTCGAGTGACAGACTGCGATCCCCATACGCTGACCGCAGTGATCGAGAAGCTCGAAGAAGCCGGCGCCAAAGTAACCGTCGGAGATGATTGGATCGAGGTTGACGGCACAGGGGAACATCAGGCTGTGGATATCCGCACGGCTCCGTATCCCGGATTCCCGACCGACATGCAGGCCCAGTTCATGGCGCTCAATACGACAGCCAAGGGTGCTTCGCACGTTGCCGAAACGATTTTTGAGAACCGCTTTATGCACGTACCCGAACTGCAACGTTTGGGGGCCGATATCACCATTGACGGCAACAATGCCGTGGTGCGCGGCGTCGATCTTCTTTCCGGAGCCCCGCTGATGGCAACCGACCTGCGCGCCAGTGCTGCGCTCGTGATTGCCGCTTTAGCAGCCGACGGCGAATCGACGGTGGATCGTATTTATCACTTGGATCGCGGCTACGAAAAAATGGAGCAGAAACTTTCGTCCCTCGGCGCCAAGATTAAGAGAGTAAAAGCATGATTACGTTGGCATTATCAAAGGGAAGAATCTTTACTGAGACGCTTCCGTTTTTGGCCGCAGCCGGAATTTATCCGTTAGAAGATCCGGAAACTTCCCGCAAGCTCATTATCGGAACCAATAATCCGGATCTGAGAATCGTGGTTGTCCGCGCGAGCGACGTCCCGACCTACGTCCAGTACGGCGCAGCCGACATGGGCGTTGCCGGCAAGGACTCCTTGTACGAACACGGCGGCGCCGGTCTTTATGTACCTTTGGACCTCAATATCGCCAAATGCCGCATGTGCGTAGCCTGTCCCCGCGATTTTGACTACGCCGCCCGCGTCAAACGCGGTGCACGCTTAAGAATCGCGACCAAGTACATGAAGTACTCGAGAGACTACTATGCGCGCGTCGGTGTGCATGTTGATCTCATCAAACTCTACGGCTCGATGGAGTTAGCTCCGATTTCCGGTTTGTCGGACGCCATTGTTGACTTGGTGAGTACCGGAGCAACACTTAAAGCAAACAACTTAGTTGAGGTGGAGACGATTGACTACATCTCCTCCCGCCTCATCGTCGGCAGTACCGCAATGAAGTTGAAGCGCCAGGAACTGCTGCCCTTAATCGAAATTTTTGCAAACACGGTGAAAAAAGAATGAGCATTAGAAGATTGAATACACAGCAGCCCGATTTCGCGGCCAAATTCTCTGAGCTTGTTGCAGTCGACAGCTCTGTTGATCCCGAAATCACACGCCGCGCCGAAGCCATCGTTCAGGATGTCCGCGCCAGAGGGGACGAGGCCGTCCTTGAGTACACCAATCGTTTCGACCATATGGACGCCAAGAGCGTTGCCGAATTCCGTCTGACCGAAGACGACCTGAAAGAAGCTCTTGAAACGCTTCCGAAAGACCAGAAAGACGCCCTGACTCAGGCTGCTCAACGTATCCGCGAGTTCCACGAACACGAACTCGGACAGAGCTGGTCCATTACGGAAGAAGACGGAACAAAGCTCGGCATCCGCTACATTCCGCTCGATTCCGTCGGTCTCTATGTTCCTGGCGGTAAAGCCGCGTACCCGTCTTCCGTTCTGATGAACGCCATGCCTGCTCACGTTGCCGGCTGCAAGAAGATTGTGATGGTTGTTCCGACTCCGGGCGGCAAACCCAATCAGCTCGTTCTTGCCGCGGCCTGCCTGGCCGGCGTTAAAGAGTGCTACACCATCGGCGGCGCGCAAGCCATTGCCGCTTTGGCTTACGGCACGGAAACTATTCCTGCCGTTGACAAGATCGTCGGACCGGGCAACGCCTACGTGGCTGCTGCCAAGCGCTATGTGTTCGGTACCGTCGGCATTGATATGATCGCCGGTCCTTCTGAAATTCTGGTGATTTGCGACGGTAAGACCAATCCTGACTGGATTGCTATGGATCTTTTCAGCCAGGCAGAACATGACGAATTGGCTCAGGCAATTTTGCTGACCGATGACGCCGAATTTGCCGACAAAGTGGCCGAATCCATTGATCGTCAGATCAAAGGCATGTCCCGCAAAGACATCATTTCCGCTTCGCTCAATAACCGCGGTGCCATCATCGTGACGCGTTCCATTGAAGAAGCCTGCAAGGTTGCCGATACGATCGCTCCCGAACACTTGGAACTCTCTGTTCAGGACGCCGACAAATACATTGACCAGATTCACCACGCCGGTGCGCTCTTCGTCGGCCCTTACACTTGCGAAGCTTTAGGCGACTACTGTGCCGGCCCGAACCATGTTCTTCCGACCTCCCGCACCGCCCGCTATTCTTCCCCGCTCGGTGTTTGGGACTTCCAGAAACGCATGAGCGTTTTGAAGGTCAGCAAACACGGCGCAGAAAAACTCGGCCGTATTGCCGACGTGCTTGCCCGCGGCGAATTCCTGACGGCCCACGCTGCCAGCGCCATGTACCGCGTTCACGATCTGGAAAAGAAATAAGGATTTCATCATGACGAGACGAGCCGATGTAAAGCGTCAGACGGCAGAAACATCGATCCTGGTATCGATGGATCTTGACGGCACCGGTAAAGCTGATATTCGTACGGGTATCGGATTCTTCGACCACATGCTGCACCAGATTGCACGCCACGGCCAAATCGATTTAACCGTGATGTGCGACGGTGATCTTCATATCGACGGACACCACTCCGTTGAAGATATTGGAATCGCGATGGGCCAGTGTCTGGCCAAAGCATTAGGCGACAAAGCCGGAATCACACGTTTCGGCTCTGCCTACGTGCCGCTTGATGAAGCGCTCTCACGCACGGTTTTGGATATCTCGGGCCGTCCTTATTTGGTCTGGAATGTCGATTTCACTGCCGCGATGATCGGCGAATTTGATACCCAGTTGCCGAGAGAGTTCTTCCTGGCGCTCGCGAACAATGCCCGCATCACGCTCCACATTGACAATCTGCGCGGCATCAACGCTCATCATCAGTGCGAGTCCGTCTTTAAGTCCTTCGGCCGCGCGCTGCGCATGGCCTGCGAGTACGATCCCCGCGCCCGCAACGTTATCCCGTCCACAAAAGGTGTGTTATGAAAATAGCCATCGTTGACTACGGCTCCGGCAATCTGCGCAGCGTCAGCAAAGCCATTGAAAAAATTGCACCGATCAGCACGCAGGTGCTGGTCACCGGTGACCCCGAAGAGGTTCTGAAAGCAGACCGTGTGGTCTTCCCCGGACAGGGCGCGATGCCCGACTGCATGAAGAATCTTCGCACGACCGGTATGGAAGAAGCGGTGCGTGACGCGATCCGAAACAAACCGTTCTTTGCCGTTTGTGTGGGCGAGCAGATGCTCTTCGAACACAGTGAAGAAGGCGATACGCCGGGCCTGGGCATTTTCCCGGGCGACGTCGTTCGCTTTGCTTCCGACCGTGTGGATCAAACTGGCGCACGCCTCAAAGTTCCTCAGATGGGCTGGAACCAGGTGACGCAGACCCGCGAACATCCCATGTGGAACGGTATCACCAACGGTGCTTGGTTTTATTTTGTTCACAGCTATTACGCCAAACCGACAGAAGCAGACTTGACCGTCGGAACGACGTTCTACGGCGAGGAAGTCACCGTGGCTGTCGCCCGCGACAACGTTTTTGCAACGCAGTTCCATCCTGAAAAAAGCGCTGCAGCCGGTTTAGCTCTCTACCAAAACTTTTTGACTTGGAATCCTTAACGAGTATTTATCATGTTGTTAATTCCCGCTATTGACATTAAAGACGGGCACTGTGTTCGTCTTCGCCAGGGAGATTTAACTTCCAACATTACTGTCTTCAATACCGACCCCGTTGCTCAGGCCCGTCATTGGGTTGAACTCGGCGCCGAACGTCTGCATCTGGTTGACTTGGATGCGGCCAGAAGCGGAAAGCCCGTGAACCTTTCCGTGATCCGCAAGATCTGCAGTGAATTCGCAGAAGACGTTGAAATTGAAGTCGGCGGCGGTATGCGCACGCTGGAACGCGTCGGCGAAGTGCTCGACCTCGGCGTGGACTATGTCGTGATCGGAACGGCTGCCGTGAAAGCTCCGGGATTCCTGCATGACGTCTGCAGTGAGTACGGCGGCAGCGTCATTGTTTCCTTGGATGCCAAAGACGGTATGGTTATGACCGACGGCTGGACAAAGAACACTGGACACTCTGCCACTGACTTAGCTAAGAAATTCGAAGGCTACGGTGTGGATGCCATTCTTTACACCGACATCAGCCGTGACGGCATGCTTACCGGCTGCAACGTTGAAGCCACGGCCGAATTAGCCAGCCAGCTGTCTATTCCCGTTATTGCTTCCGGCGGTATCCGAGACCTGGATGACATCCGCAAGCTGCTTGCCGTTGAAGACGACGGCGTGACGATGGCGATTTTGGGCCGCTCTCTTTACGAAGGTACCTTGGACTTCACACAGGCGCTTGATTTAGTCGAGGCGACAGAAGCCGTAAAAGACAATCAGGCCAATAACGAAGGATAAATTCATGCTCGCAAAACGCATCATTCCGTGCTTAGACGTGACCGGCGGCCGCGTGGTCAAGGGAACGAATTTCGTCGACCTGAGAGACGCCGGAGATCCGGTGGAAATTGCTCGCCGATACGATGAGCAGGGCGCCGATGAACTGACCTTTCTGGATATCACGGCGACTTCGGACGAAAGAGATCTGATCCTCAAAGTGATTGAAGACGTTGCGGCTCAGGTCTTTATTCCGTTGACCGTCGGCGGAGGGGTGCGTAAAGCGGAAGATGTTCGCCGTTTATTAAATGCCGGTGCGGATAAAGTCTCGATTAACTCCGCGGGCGTCAATAATCCCGATTTGATTGCCGAGGCCTCTTCGATTTACGGCAGTCAGGCCATTGTGGTTGCCATTGATGCTAAGCGCAGAAGCGACGGCACGTGGGAGGTTTATACCCGCGGCGGCAGAACGCCGACAGGCATTGATGCGGTTGAGTGGGCAAAGAAAGTTGAAAAGCTCGGCGCCGGCGAAATTCTTCTCACCAGCATGGACGGCGACGGAACGAAAGCCGGATTTGATCTGGAACTGACACGCGCTGTGAGCGACTCGGTTTCGATCCCGGTGATTGCCTCCGGCGGCGTCGGAAATCTCCAGCATTTGGTTGACGGCATTGTTGAAGGTCATGCCGATGCGGTACTCGCCGCTTCGATTTTCCACTTTGGCGAATACACCATCGAAGAAGCCAAGCGCTATATGCAGGAGCGCGGTATTCCTGTCCGTCTTGACTAAGGATCGTTTCGAGAATGATTGAAGAAGTCCGCTTTAACTTAGACGGTCTGGTTCCCGTGATAGCACAGGACGCCCATGACGGTACGATTCTGATGCTTGCCTGGGCGAATAAAGAAGCCTTGGAAGAGACGCTCAGGACCGGATTCGGTACTTATTTTTCTCGCTCTCGCCAAAAGCTTTGGCGTAAAGGCGAAGAGAGCGGCAATCGTCAGAAAATTTTTGAGATTTTGCTCGACTGTGACGGTGATTCCGTTATCTACAAGGTCGAACAAAAAGGAAATATTGCCTGTCACACCGGCCATAGAAGCTGCTTTTACCGCAGCTGGGACGGTAAAGACTGGAAAGAGAATGCTCCTGTCCTGAAGTCTCCGGAAGAGATGTACGGCAAGGGACATCACTAAAGGAATAAAAAATGGAACGAGTTCCTGTAATCAGCGAAATTGCCGATGTCATCGATAGCCGCAAAGGCGGAGATCCTAAGGTTAGTTACGTTGCTAAATTATTTTCGAAAGCACCCGATGCCGCATTAAAGAAGGTCGGTGAGGAAGCTACCGAGGTCGTGATGGCCGCAAAAGACGGCGATCGCGACCATCTGATCTACGAAACGGCCGATCTCTGGTTTCATTCCATGGTTGTACTCTCCCAGGCCGGAATCCGTCCTGAAGAAGTGCTGCAGGAGCTCGCCCGCAGAGAAGGAACCTCAGGTTTGGTCGAAAAAGCGAATCGAAAAGAATCGTGAGAAAGCGTTAATGAGAACCCTATGGTAGGGTTATCCATATTGAGCCGACGGCTGAATTCTTTAAAAATATAAAAGTAACTTGGAGAATGGTATGCAAAAGGAAGATTGCCTTTTTTGCAAAATCGCAAGGGGAGAGATCCCTTCCCAGAAAGTTTATGAAGATGACGAAGTGATTGCCTTTAAAGACATTCACCCTGCTGCGCCTGTTCATCTCCTGATTATCCCCAAACAGCATTACGACTCTTTGGCTGTCATGGGCAAAGCAGAAGAGCCGCTTTTAGGTAAAATGCTGGCTTTAGCGCCTGTGTTGGCAAAAGAAGCGGGTGCAAATAACGGCTTCCGCGTTGTGATCAACACCGGACATGACGGTGGTCAGGAAGTAAATCATATTCACGTACATGTCTTGGGCGGCCCGCGTCCTTGGACAAAACTCTAGGAGTAAAAAATGGGTTCTCTTTCCATCTGGCATTGGTTAGTTGTGCTGGTTATCGTTGTTCTGATTTTCGGTACCAGCAAACTTAAGAACATGGGCAAAGACCTCGGCGGCGCCGTTAAGGGCTTCAAAGAAGGTATGAAGGAAGCTCAGGACGAACCGGCTAAACCGGCTCAAGTTGCCGACCAGAAACCGGCTGAAGCACCTGCTGCTAAAGAAGAAGCTAAACCTGAAGAAAAGAAACAGGCTTAATTCAAACACGATTGAGTACATATGCTTGATTTAAGCATGGGCGAAATCGGGGTCATCGCGGCCATCGCGTTGGTCGTCCTCGGCCCCGACAAACTCCCTCAGGTAGCAAAGACTGCGGGCTCTCTTATGGGGAAAGCCCAGAGATTCGTCTCGCAGGTTAAAAACGATATCGACAAAGAGGTCGAACTTTCTGAACTGAAAAAGATTCAGGAGGACGCCAAGAAGATGGCGAGCGACCTTCAGTCGAGTCTGAAGAACACAACCGACTCTATTGAAAAACAGGTCAGCGATGTGCGGGACTCCGTCACTTCCGCCGGCCAGGAAGTCAAGTCCACGATGGACAACGCTTCCAAGGAGCTTAAGGATCAGTGGATGGAATCCACCGCTCCGAAAGCCGAGCTTTCAATGGAGAACATCGTAGACGGTACTGCTAAGACCGAAACTGCTTCGACCTCTGTCGCTGCCGGTCAGGGCAAGAACGCCGCCTGGGAAAATCTCGACAAGTCGGTCGACACCTCTATGCTGGAAAAGGCATTTGACTGGGGTGCATCCGACATCAAACCGACGTTGCCTCAGGAACTGAGCGGCCCGGCTCCTACTGTCGACTCCTACAATTTCGGACAAGCGCCGGCCAATGCGCCGATGGCCGACCCCAACGCTCCTACGCTTGCCGACTTAATGCGTGAAATCAATGCGCTCAAGCAGCAGGTTGAGGCTCAGAAGGTCGCTTCTGTTTCCAAGACCGGCGCCGGACGCTTTGCGCCGCGCAGTCATGTTAACAAAACCCGTATTTCACGCGTTTAAATAATGAGTGATAAAGATTTGGTAGAACGCCCGGAAGACGGGCCGGAAGATGACCGCGAGCAGACACTCGTCGCTCATTTAATTGAGCTTCGCTCCCGTATTGTCCGTATGGCTGTGTCGGTTCTGCTGGTTTTTGCCTGCTTGTCGCCGTTCATGAAGCAGATTTTCGACTACCTGAGTAAGCCGCTGATGGTGGCTTTGCCTCAGGGCGCAAAACTGCTGGCCACCGGTGTGATCGCACCGTTTATGGTGCCTTTGAAAGTGACGCTGTTCGTCGCTTTCGTGATTGCACTGCCTTATGTGCTGTGGCAGCTCTGGGGCTTTATCGCTCCGGGACTTTATCGAAAAGAGAAGAAACTTGCCGCTCCGATCATTATTTCGAGTTTGGTGATGTTCTTCCTCGGAATGGCTTACTGCTATTTCATTGTGTTCCGTATGGTGTTCCAGTTCATTGCCGGATTCTCCCCGAACTCTGTGAACTTCGCACCAGACATTGATTCGTACTTTAGCTTTGTGCTGGCGCTCTTCTTAGCGTTTGGTTTAACGTTTGAAGTGCCGATCATTGTGGTTGTCTTGAACCGCATGGGCATTACTTCGATTTCAAAGTTAAAGAAGGCTCGCCCTTATATGGTCGTCGGCGCTTTCGTTCTAGCCGCTATTGTGACGCCGCCGGATGTTCTTTCCCAGTGCTTGCTGGCATTGCCGCTGGTGATTCTGTACCAGGTCGGCATTTGGCTGTGTGCAGTATTCGGCAAGAAGGATGAGCCTGAGGAAGAAAGCGCAGAGTCATCTTAAAGAAATTTAAGTAAAGAAAAATCCCGCTCTCACCGAGGCGGGATTTTTCTTTGAGTGCTTTATCGCGAAACCGGTCTAAAGTCTCGTTTTCCTGTGATCACAGAAAAAAATGAGAAGGAGGCTAGCTAATAAGAAGACGAAGCTCCAGCTAAACGAAGCAAGCTTGATGTCGCCGATTCCAACCAGCGGGGCGGCTAAACCTCCCGCGAGATAGCCGAGGCCTCCGACAACGGAGGAAGCAATACCTGCGTATTTTCTGCCTTTCTCCATGGCCAAGGTGGTTGAGCTAGGAAACATGAAACCGAGTCCGAAGAGCATCAGGGCGACAGGAACTAGGTAAGCGAGGAGCGACTGACTAAGGAAATATAAAAGCAGACAACAGCCCGCCCCGAAAAATGCAAGAAGTGCTCCGAACTTTAAAGATTTTTCAACAGAACTGAATTTGACGGACAGGATCGAGCCGCAAGCGATGACCAACGCGTTGAAAGCAAAGATGAGGGAGAACTGTACGCCGCTCAAGTTATATTCCTGTTGAATGATGAACGGAGCTGCTGAGATATAGCAAAAAATGGCGGATATTGAGCATGCATAGGCAAGGGAGGCGGGAATGAAACCTTTTTCTCTGAGAATGTCGCCGAAACCATTTAAAACATTTTTCCAGCCAGCACCGCTTCTTCTATCCGGAGGCAGACTTTCTCGAAAAAACAAAGACCCTAACGTCAAACAAATTCCTAAGGACAAAAGGATCAAAAAAATTCCCCGCCAGCCGACAATTTGGGCAACGAGGCCTCCGCTCAGTGGGGCGGCGATGGGCGCTAATCCGTTGATGGCACTAATGAATGCAATTATTTTGGCGAGTTGTCTCCCATGATAGAGGTCGGTTGCAACGGAGCGGGAGAGGACGATACCTCCGGCAGCTCCAATCCCTTCAAGAAAGCGGAAAAAAGTAAAAATCCAGATTGATTCGCTGCAGAGACAGCCGACAGTGGCGGATAGATACAAAAACAGAGAAAAAAGAAGAACCGCTTTTCTTCCGAACCTATCACTGACCGGACCGAGTAAGACTTGGCCGACGGCTAAGCCGCCCATGCAGAAAGTTAGACCAAGCTGGATGACGGAAGCAGATGTTTTAAAGACATGTGTCATCTCAGGCAAAGCCGGAAGATACATGTCGATCACGAACGGGCCAAAACCGTTTAGAAGACCTAAAAATAGGACGAGGTAAAGGAAATAGCCTTGAGAGCAGGTTCGACGCACGATATTAATAAAAAATCTGAATAATATCTGCGAAAATTTCTGATAATTGCATGAATTTATTAGGAAAAGTGCTTGCCTTTTATCGTGATGAATAGTATAATATTATAGATCAACATAAGGTGATTGCTATGTCAAGACCCAGATCTGATACCCCAAGAGAGCACACTTCTATCATTCGTGCGAAACGAAAAGACGGTTGGACTTATGTTCAAAGAGTCGTCAGCGTTTACGATCCAAAGATTAAAAACAGCAGAAGAATTTCAACGGAGACTTTGGGAAAACTTCCGCCCGGTGAAACTGATTTGGAGAAATTGGTTACTCTGGAACCGCGCAGAAGAAAAGGTTCACTTCAAGCGGCTAAGATAGCCGCACCTGCCCAAGAAGTGATCGATCCCAGAGATCCCGGACGGATCATTTACCCATTGGATATTGTCTTTTGCGTCATTCTTCTTGCTGCGATGCAAGGCAAAACTTCCTGCACGGAAATTGCAGAGTTCTGGCATCAATGCCGACCCTTGCTGAGCAAGAGCTTCCCCAACTTTCCTGATGAGGAAATATCTCACGATACCGTTAGGCGCATCACGATGATTATCGGCAAAGACAAAAATGCCGCTCTGATCGAACGGTTCGTTGAGATGCTGCGCAGCAGACTGTCTCACCCGGTAATTGCTGTCGACGGACAGGCTATCAGGGCTTCTCGGGATTCTTCTCAGCACTCCCCGTATGTTTTAAACATCATGGATGCAGATAACGAGTTGATTCTGGCTCAGCAAGTCATCGGAGAAAAGAACAACGAAATTACTCATGCCTCAAAGCTCATCGACACCTTAGACATTCGAGGGGCAATCGTCACAGCAGATGCTTTAAATACACAAACTGAGTTCGCCGCGAAGATCATTGCCGAAAAGGCCGACTACTGTTTGGCTCTGAAGGCTAATCAGGATCTTACATATGAACAGGTGCGCGGATTCTTCGAACTGGGAACACATGAGTACAAAATTGCGCGGCCTTCGGTAACGGACCAAGGCGGCAAAATTACGAAAAGAAAAACTCGAGTTCTTCCGGGAGCTCTTTTACCGGAAGAAATTCTTAATAAATGGGTTGGCCTCGATGAAGGATCGATCGTGGAAGCCGTCACTGACACGGTGAAGAAAAACACCGGAGAAATTCTTGGGCCTCAGGTCCGCTATTACATCTCATCATTAAGGTACGATGCCCCGAATGTGGAGCAGGTTCTGCATCGTGCCATTCGTCAGCACTGGGCAATTGAAAACAAAGGCCATTGGGCGTTAGATATGGCCTTTAATCAGGATCGGCTGCAGTGCACAAACGCTCAGTATCTGGCCGGAAGAACACTGCTTAACAAGATCGCCCTAAACTTCACGACGAAAATCCAAACACGCTTGGAAGAGACAACGGGCAAAGAGGCGCCGTCCAAACTGGTGATCAGGGCGAGGCTGAATAAAATTGAGGATATGCTGGCTGCAATGAATGATTGCATACGCATCTAGCGGCTCCCTGGGCTAAGGTCTCCCTTCAAAAGGAAACCCTTATCGTGGTCTTCTATTTAATTTCTGATGCGTCCGACCTGGCCTTGAGAGCTTTCTTTTTCCATTATCAGAAATTGAAGATATTATTTTCTTTTGAGACAAAGCCTGTCGACACCGAAGCACCGAACCATTCTGTAAGCAGTGAGGCGAATTCATCACGAGCTTTGATAACGTCGTCATCGTTGGTTCCGATGAAACCATCAAGCGGAATCAGGTATTCCGTGGTGAGGTTGGTGATTTTTCCGTCATCGCTTTGTCGCCAAATGAATCGACGCGTTTTCACCTGATGTCCAGAAACGTAAACAAGTTCTCCCTCCGGAACGGCTTCATCCGTCAGAGTTCCCATCGGTCTGAAAAGGTCCCCCGCTTCAGAAAATCTGACTGCGATTGAGTTCTCTTGTGCGTTTGCTAAATCATGGGCACCGACGGCCAGCAGATACTTCAAAGAGATGGCATTTCCAAGATCAACGATTGGGTCGATCTCGGGGAGCACACCGCTTTTCTGTACTCTTCTAGACAGAGCCTCGATAGAACACATAAATTTATTTGGATTTATTCCAGCCTTTTGTAGGGCGGAACGGTAGGCAGAAATGTTTTTGGTTTCTCTTAACGCAACACCTTGAGACTGATGAAAGAACCGTTGAAGTTCTTTTCTGAATAGTTCGCTTACTGCGTTGGCCGCGCCCTCTTTGTTTGGAATGGAGGCGCGGATGACGCCGACGCAATAATCGGGGAGAACCTCAAAAACTTTTTTTTCCACACTGAAAGAATTATTCATTTTTTTGCCTCACTGGTATCTGAATTTCTGTCACGTAAAGGTTTTGATCGGAAGTGAACCCTGAATCGATCAAGGTTATTTCTCGGGAAAAATCGGTAATTTCTAAGTTATTTGCGGAGATGAATTCCAATAACTTCGTGTAGGCAGCAGGAGCTTCTTTGTGGAGGCCCTTAAAGCGTGTGACGACGCCGAGCTGAGGAGGTGTAGTGAGAACTTTCCCGGAGAAGGAATCTTCCTTATCAAGCATCAAAAAAACGAAGTCGTATGTCTCCAGGCTGCCTTCTTTGAGATGATTTTTCGAAATGCCGAGACCGACTTTGCCTAGAAAAACCAATGAGTCTTTTTGATTTTTCTCTAATTCTTGTACGGCCATTTCGAGATCGTCATTATCAGGGTTGACGAGTTTCGTTTCCAAAAGCAAGAACTTTTGTTTGTCGAGCGTCACGAGCTGTATTTCATCGATCGGACTACCGAGTGCGTCCTTGATGCTCTGGATTCTTCTTTCTAACTTTCTTTTTGTTATTTTCAGCTCTCTTTGTTTGGCGGCAATTTCCATCTTTTGAGCTTCGAGAAGTTCAAGTATCCCTGAAACGTTGCGATCCCTTAGAAATTCTCCGATTGCTTCGAGTGTCATGCCCAATGATCTGAGATACCTTATGGTGTGCAGGACTTCAAGCCGTGAGAACTCATAGAATCGATAATTTGTTTCCGGGTCAACAAATGAAGGTTTAAGTAGACCTAGGCTCTCGTAATGACGTATTGTTCCCGGCGTTACATGAAAAACTGTCGCAAGCTCTCCAATGGAAAATAAGCCTTTTCTTTTTACTTGAAATTTCATGCCGGATTCTCTTGATGCAAACTATTGAAAAATTATTAACCTTACAATTATTGTAGAGTCAAACTAACTTATTTATTAATTAATTCATTGATTTAAAACATTATTATCTATTACTCTATATTGTTTTTCTTTGTGCCGTAAAAAAATTGCTCTATTGATAAAACAGAAGAGAAGAATGGATGGGATGTAATAAAAGGAGGTATCAGATCTCAAAGATCTAGATACGAACACGGCCTTGTTTGGCCGACAAAATTTTGGCATGGTCGGTCATAACTAAAAACATCTTAGGGGGCACACGTACGTTACGGTTTTTTCACTATTAATCTATAATTTTTTCACGAATAGACAGTGAGATAACACTGTTAGGTGAATTTAGAATAACGTGGGTGCTCATAAAGACCGATGACTCAGACGGATATCAAACCGTTTACTAAAGAAGATCTCGAGAAGGCAGATGTGCAGCTGCTTCGTGACGGTCGGTGGGGAAATGCCCGGGTGTCAGTGGCTAACATCAATGGTAAGCGCTGGACAATCAAAGACTTTTCCGATCGCCGTTGGCTTGTAAAAAACAGTTTTGCTAAGTTTGTGCTTTGGCGTGAACTGAAGGCGGTCCGCAAGCTTCACGGCCTCGAAGGCGTTCCGACAGAAGCCTTCATGGTGACGCCGCATATGCTTGCGATTGAATATATTCCCGGCCGCGTTTTAAACCGTGTTCCGAAGGAAGAGGTTTCTCCGACTTTCTTGGAAGAATGCGAGGAGATTATTCGGTCGATCCATGCCCGGCATCTGGTTCATTTGGATACCCGCGGGACCAGCAACTGGGTCATGCAGGTCAACGGAAAGCCCGCGTTGATTGATTTTCAGGCAAGCGTAGATACGCAAGGTCTTCCTCAAAAGATTCGTTCCTTTATGGAAGACATGGATATCGGCGGTGTTTATAAGAAGTGGAAGAAGTATTGCCCGGATGAGATGGGCGAGTTCCGTGAGAAGGAAAATGAACGCATTGCCAAGCTCAGAAAACTCTGGGTTCTTCGCGGGTACTTCGGCGTGAAAAAGCGCAATGCCAAACACGGCAAGCCGATTGACAACTAATTAACGAACACTATAACCAGCTTATTTTTATGGCTCAATTTGTATACACAATGAACCGCGTGGGCAAAATTGTTCCGCCCAAGCGACAAATTCTTAAGGACATTTCTCTGTCTTTCTTCCCGGGCGCCAAAATCGGCGTCTTAGGTTTAAACGGCGCCGGTAAATCCACGCTGCTCAAGATTATGGCCGGTGTGGATACTGAGATTGAAGGCGAAGCCATTCCGATGCCCGGCATCAAGATCGGTTACCTGCCGCAGGAGCCGGTTCTTGATCCTGAAAAAACCGTTCGCGAAACGGTTGCCGAAGGCCTAGGCGACATTTTCGATGCCCAGGAAAAGCTCAACAAAGTCTATGAGGCTTATGCCGATCCCGACGCTGATTTTGACGCCTTAGCTGCCGAGCAGGCTCGGCTTGAAGCCATCATCGCTACCGGCGGTACGAACGCCGATACGCAGATGGAAATTGCTGCTGACGCGCTTCGTCTTCCGCCTTGGGATGCCAAGATCGGTAATCTCTCCGGCGGTGAAAAACGCCGTGTGGCTCTCTGCCGTCTGCTGCTCTCCAAGCCGGACATGCTCCTCTTGGACGAACCGACCAACCACCTGGACGCAGAAAGTGTGGATTGGCTTGAACAGTTCCTGCAGCACTTCCCCGGAACCGTGGTTGCCGTGACCCACGACCGTTACTTCCTGGACAACGCTGCCGAGTGGATTCTCGAATTGGACCGCGGACACGGTATTCCCTGGAAGGGCAACTATTCCTCCTGGCTTGATCAGAAGGAACAGCGCTTAGAGCTCGAGCAGAAGAAAGAAGACGCCCGCATCAAGGCAATGAAGCACGAGCTTGAATGGGTTCGTCAGAATGCCAAGGGCAGACAGGCCAAGAGCAAGGCTCGTCTGAACCGCTTCGAAGAAATGTCTAGCTACGAATACCAGAAGCGCAACGAAACCAACGAAATCTTCATCCCGGTGGCTGACCGCCTCGGCGATAAAGTCATCGAATTCAAGAATGTTTCTAAGGGTTTCGGCGATCGTCTCCTGATCGATGATCTGAGCTTCTCCATTCCTCCCGGAGCCATCGTCGGCGTGATCGGTCCGAACGGCGCCGGTAAGTCCACGCTCTTCAAGATGATCACCGGTAAAGAAACTCCGGATTCCGGTGAAATCGATATCGGACCGACCGTCAAACTCAGCGCGGTTTCTCAGACCAGAGAATCTCTCCCGAACGACAAGACCGTTTGGGAAGCGGTTTCCGACGGTTTGGACATTCTGAAAGTCGGTAAGTTTGAGATGCCGAGCCGTGCTTATCTCGGCCGCTTCAACTTCAAGGGCGGAGATCAGCAGAAGATCGTCGGAACGCTCTCTGGCGGTGAACGCGGACGTCTCCACATGGCCAAAACGCTTCTTGCCGGCGGCAACGTTCTTCTCCTTGACGAACCGTCTAACGACTTGGACGTTGAAACACTGCGTGCTCTGGAAGAAGCGCTGCTGGAATTTGCCGGCTGCGCTATGGTCATTTCTCATGACCGCTGGTTCTTAGACCGCATCGCTACACACATTCTGGCTTTTGAAGGCGATTCCAAGGTCGAATTCTTCGCCGGCAACTATACGGAATACGAAGCAGACAAGAAACGCAGACTCGGAGATGCGGCAATACCGCACAGACTGCGCTTCAAACCGCTCAAGAGCTAAGGGTCAAAATGACCATTGTTCAAGGGAAAATTTCTCTTGACGACCGGGGCTGTGCATACAGCCCCGAGTTCGGCGATGTTTATGCATCCAAAGACGGGGCTTATGAACAGTCCCGTTTTGTTTTTTTAGGCGGAACCCAGCTGCCTGAAAGATGGCAGGGCAGAGATCAGTTCACGATTGTTGAGAACGGGTTTGGACTCGGCACAAACTTCTTGACGACGCTTAAGGCATGGCGGGAAGATCCGCAGAGAAGCGGCAAGCTGTTTTATTTGGCGATAGAAGGCTTTCCGCTCCAAGCGTCGGACATTAAAACATTCGCCTCTTTAAGCCTTAAGGCTGAAGCTGAAGAGCTGGCAGCTAAATGGCCGACCCTGACGCCGGGTGTACATCGTCTGACATTCGATGAAGGGCGCGTCGTCTTAGATCTTTACTTCATGCCGTCTTCTGCAGCCGTCAAGAAGCTTTCCGGCGCTTTTGATGCTTTCTATCCGGACGGTTTCTCGCCGAAGAAAAATCCCGAGATGTGGGAGCCGAGACTTCTCAAAGCAATCTGTTCGCACGCTCGAGAAGGTGCCACACTTGCGACTTGGTGTGTAGCTTCGGCCGTCAGAAAAGCTTTTACGGAAGCAGGATTCACGATCCAAAAGGTTCCGGGTTTCGGGCATAAGTCAGAAATGACCGTCGGCCGCTTTGAACCTAAGTTCAAGCATCGCCGCTCAACGACATTTTTAAATTCAGCCGAAAAACCTCAGTCAGCTATTGTCATCGGGGCCGGACTTGCCGGTTCGGCGGTGGCTTGCGAGCTGGCACGCCGCGGCGTCCAAGTTCAGGTCGTCGATGCCGGTCCCGTCGGTGCTTCCGGCGCCTCAGCGCTTCGCTGGGGCGTGGTGCATGCTCAGCCTTCAGGTGACGATAATCAGCTGTTCAGGCTGACAAGGTCGGGTTTGGAGATGCTGCGGGAAGAGTTGCTCTGCTATCCGGAGTTGGTCCGGACTGAGGGGCTTTACCAGATGGCCAGAGATGGAGCCGAACTTCAAAAATGGCAGCAGCAGTTTGCTCAGTTAAAGCCGTTCAGTTTTCCGAAAGATTTCCTCCGACTGATGTCAGCAGAGGAAGCCGAATCAAAAATCGGTCTTAAGCCTCGATTAGGCGGTCTCTGGCACGAAGGCGCCGGTATCGTTGCTGTGGCTGAATGGGTTAGAGCGCGTCTGAACCGCTCGGGTGCTTCCTTGCTGTTTAACACTCGGGTCGGCTCTCTGTCGAAGCAAGGAAAAAATTGTCAAGCCAAAGATGCCTTCGGACAAATCATTGCTGAAGCAGATGCGGTCGTTGTGTGCTGTGCGGCTGAAACCGCTAATCTTCTTCCCGGAATCGAACTTCCGTTAACCCGATGGAAAGGCAGATTATCTCTTCTCTGCGAGGGCGCCTTAACGGATTTAAAAGGCGCGGTAACAGGTCCGGGTTATGCCATTCACAGTCCTGATGATTGGATCGGTGTCGGTGCAACCTATGAAAGCGCTGACAAACAGATGTCTTCAGAAGAAGCACACGGCAAAAATCTTTCTCATTTGACGGATCTATTTCCGCAGCTAACTGAAGCTGACGCGGCTGGATTTTATGAAGGGTTTCGATGTGTTGCACCGGATCGACTGCCGGTTGTCGGACAAGTTCCGGCAGCGGAAGGCTTTCCGAATGCGACAGGTATTTACGTGAGCTGTGCTATGGGGTCTCGAGGTACCGTGTTCAATGAACTTGCCGCTAAAGTCATCGCAGCGCAAATGTTTAATGAGCCGATTCCGTTGGAGGCCGATCTTCTGTGTGCGATTGATCCAGGCAGATTTTTCAAAAAGCCTCGGTAAACGGAGCATTGTTGAGCCTGCGGCCGGCTCGTAGAATATCAGCCACAACAAACCTCAAAAACTACAATCTATGACCGCTCAAACCAAGGGACTTCTTGCCGCTGTCGGCGCATACCTCTGCTGGGGCTTTATGCCTTTGTACTGGGCTTTATTCGGAGGTGTGCGAGGTTGGGAAGTCATCGGTCACCGAGTACTTTGGTCTCTGATTTTGATCTCGGCATTTTTGATGCTAATCGGGCGGTTTTCTGAGATTTTCAGTACGCTTCGTACTTTCAAAAAGCAACCGATTCAGTATTTCAATTTATTTGCTGCGGCTGCGATTGCGGCGATCAACTGGTGGATCAATGTCTACGCGGCAACATCTAACCAAGTTGTCGAACTTGGCATCGGCATGTTCCTAACGCCTTTGTTTACTGTCGCGCTGGGCGTAGTGTTTTTTAGAGAGCGGCTGAGCCGATTAAAGCAGCTGAGTGTATTCCTGCCATTCCTCGGCGTGTGCATCATGATCTACACACTCGGCCGCATGCCTTGGATCGCATTGGGTGTTTCTTCTTCATGGGCGCTTTATGGGGTCTTTAAAAAGCGCCTCGGGATTGACCCTTGGGTGAGCAATGCCTTAGAAGCCTCTCTCATGCTTCCCTTTGCCATTGCCTACCTATTTTATCTTGATGCGAACGGCGTCGGCGCATTCCTTGCTGGCGGAACCTACATCACGATTCTTCTCATCAGCGTGGGGCTTGTGACGTCCGTGCCGATGATTGCTTTCTCGGCTGCGGCCAATGTTCTTCCGCTGACGATCCTTGGATTCATCCAGTACATGAATCCGATCCTTACGCTAATTGTCGGATTGGTTTTCTTCCATGAGCCGTTCAATCACCAGCAGCTCATTCCTTTGCTGTTTATTTGGGCTGGAATTCTGACTTTCATCTATAGCGAATTTAAAGAAAAGGCGGCGAGGAAGGTTCAGGCTGCGCGGGCTTAAATTCGGATTCGAGCCAGAAAAAGAATGCGCAACTAGGTATCAAAACTTCCCGTGAAAAGACTATAGATTGCACGCTAACTGCCTGAAGGAACGTCAAAAATCACTTATCATTACGCCTTGCTTTTTTGTTTTGGTCGGTGTTTTCTATGTTTATCGTCTCTCGTTATCGAGCTCCGTGGGTCGCTTTTGCTTTTATCGCAGTGGTGTCGATCGGTGCCTTCATGCGCTTTCAGCAAAGTGCGGAAACCGACGCGAAAAACTTAGAACTCGACCGAGCAGAGTTTCAGCTTTTTAAAAAAGATTTAGCTCCGATTAATTTGCCCGAGAAGATGATGAATTCGACAGTTCTTTTCGAGCTGTTCCGCTGCGGTGTTCGTTCTATTAACGAAGCCGGCTACTGCAATAAGATCGGAGAGGATTTTTTCAGCCAGCTGTCTGACGAACAAAAGAAAGCCATTCGTCCGATTTTCAATAAATATTTCAGTAACCGTCCCGTCAGGTAGGCAGTATTCTCATGGATTGGATTCTTTATTTAAAAGCCGTCATTCTCGGTATCGTTGAGGGTTTGACGGAGTTTTTGCCGGTCTCTTCCACCGGTCACTTGATTGTTACCGGCAGCTTACTTGACTACACAGGACAGGAAGCAGATACCTTTTACATCGCGATTCAGGCCGGCGCTATCTTTGCGGTGTGCTGGCACTATCGTCAGCGCCTGATTGATATCTGTTTGGGCCTTTTCTCCGATAAGGTTCAGCAGCGTCTAGCTGTTAATACGATCGTTGCCTTCCTGCCTGCAGCGGTGATCGGCGTATTGGTTGCAAGCTACATTAAGAAGTGGCTCTTTAATCCGATCGCGGTTGCGACGGCTTTGGTTGTAGGCGGTGTGATCATTCTTATTGTTGAGTATTACCAGGACAAGAAAACCTATAAGCCGCGTGTAGAAACGATGGATGACATGAGCTGGAAAGACGCTTTGAAAGTCGGCTTCCTGCAGTGTCTGGCTATGATTCCGGGCACCAGTCGCTCGGGCGCGACCATCATCGGCGGTCTTTGCATCGGTTTATCCAGAAAAGCGGCTACGGAATTCTCCTTCTTCTTGGCGATTCCGACGATTTTCGGCGCTACGGTCTATGACCTGTGGAAATCCAGAGACGTACTGACGGCAACTGCGCTTCCCATGATTTCGGTGGGCTTTGTCGTGTCGTTTTTCTCCGCTCTCATCGTGGTTCGCTGGCTGCTGCACTATGTATCCAAGCACGACTTTTCAGCCTTCGGCTGGTACCGAATCTTCTTCGGCGGCGTCATTCTTCTGACGTGGTGGACGGGTTTGGTTCAGTGGTAACTGCCCCAGAAGGCTAATCAGAAATCAGGACGGCGTTGCGGCGCCGTTTTGCATATCCGGCTGATGAGAATCTGGTTCAGGAAGCTGACGACGCTTGTTCTTTCTCCAGTCGGACGGTGTCGAGCGGAACTGCTGCTTAAATTGCTGGCGGAAGGAGATCGGACTCTTGTAACCGGAACGTTCTGCCACGATTTCGATCGGAAGCTCTGTGGTTTCCAAGAGTTCACAGGCAGTTCGAAGACGGATTTTGCGGTACCAAACCTCAAAAGTTGTCCCTGTTAATGCTTTGAACTTGCGAGTGAAAGAGCGGCGGGAGAGGAAGGACTTCTGCATCATCACGTCTACCGTCAGATCTGTTGGCGGCTTTTGTTCCATGTACTTAATCAATGCGGGAAGCGCGTTGACGATTTTAGGTTTTGCGTAGTCTAAGAATTGGTCCTGAGCGCCTTCACGGATCAGCGGAATCGCCAGAATCTTTGCCAGCCGGTTGGCTACAGCTACGCTGTAAATAATTCGGACGAAATGAAGGATACAGTCAACTGTGGCCGAAGCACCTGCGGAAGTCAGAATGTTGTCATCTTGGACGTAGATCACGTTTTTCTTCAAGGAGCAGTAAGGAAATTTCTTTGAGAAATCCTCTTCTGCCGACCAGTGGGTACAGCAATTCTTGCCGTTTAGCACCCCGCTGTACGCCAATGCATAGGCCCCGAAACAGGCGCCGATCAGCCACTTGTTTTCCTTATTAAAACTTTTGATGAGGTCCTGCAGCTTCGAACTAGGAGGTGCGTCTAAATTGGTCCAGCTAGGGATCACTAAGGCGTCAGCGGTATGGATATCTGTCCAGTCGGACTGCGCTTTTATCTGCACGTCGGGATCAGTGGTCACAACCGGATTCGAATTACTGAAACGAAGCAGCTTAAACAGCGTGTGTCCCTCAAACTTTGTATTTAACAGCGAAGAGACGATCGCATAGTGGTAAAGGTTGACTTTGTCCGGCAGATAAATTGCTACGGTGAATAATTTTGACATTTGGCCTAATTTCATCCTTTTTGGCATACACCGTACTTTAAGCCTAAATCCGCTAAAAAGATAATAACCGTATGGTTTGTAATTTTCTTTGGGATTAAAAATGTCACTATCAATCAAAGCATCAGCGGCAGCCCTTCTTTTTCCGCTGCTCATGCATTTTTCATATGCAGCCGATATACAGCCGGTCAAACAAGACGTTAATGGCCAGGAACAATCGGTTCAGTTAATTCGAAATGCGACCGTTAAAGTTAAGTACAACGGCGTGACTTTCTTAGTCGATCCGATGCTGGCGCCGAAAGGTGCTTATCCCGGATTCACCGGAACGCTGCACAGCGAAATTCGCAATCCGGCCATTCCGCTGACGTTGAGAATTCAAGAAATCCTAAACGGCGTTGATGCGGTTCTTTTAACCCACACGCATGAAGATCATTGGGACAAATTTGCTCAGAAGTACATTCCGAAAGGGATACCGATTTTTGTGCAGAACAAGGCAGATGAAGATTTGCTGAAGTCCCAGGGATTCAAAAACGTTCAGATCCTTGAAAACGGCACGAACTTCAAGGGCGTATCGCTCTTCCGCACATTCGGTCAGCACGGTTCTGATGTCATTTGGAAGTACGACTATTTGAGAAAAGCGCTAGGCTCCTCCATCGGCTTTGTTCTGAAGGCGCCGGGCCAGGAACCGATCTATATCGCCGGTGATACCGTTTGGCATCCGGAAGTGGAAGCCGAAATCCAAAAACATAAACCCGGCACAATCGTTCTGAACACAGGGGGAGCTTCCTTAGAAACAGACGTCAACCGTATTTCCTATCCTTGGGTTAAGGCGGATCCGGAAATAATCATGAATAAGGAAGACGTCGAAAAGGCCTACAAGGTTGCACCTCAAGCAAAAATCATCACCGTGCATATGGATGCCATCAATCATATGACCGTGACGAGAAAAGACATGAAGAAGTTCGTGGAAGAGAAAGGTCTCGGCTCTCGTGTTCACATTCCGCAGGACGGAGAGGTTGTTGTTACCGTTTCAAAGAAGAACTAAATCTCAATGATGGCGAGAAGCGCAAGTTAATAGCCCTCCTGCGTAAAAAACGGCGCCCTCGGGCGCCCAATTTTTTGCTAACTGCTTAAATTTTGGTGTAAACGAAGTCCCAGCAGCCGTGACCTAGGCGGTTGCCGCGCTCGTTGAATTTCGTTGTCGGACGCTTAACGAGCAGATTTTCGGGCTGAGGAGCCGCGCCTTCATGAAGGTTTTTCAAAGCAGGTTCTGCAGAAAGCACTTCGGCCATTTGTTCGGCGTAGTTTTCCCAGTCCGTAGCGGAGTGGAAGTAGGCGCCTTTTTTCAATTTCGGGACGAGGAGTTTCAAGAAGCTCTCGTTAATCAGGCGCCGTTTGTGATGACGAGCCTTTCTCCAGGGATCCGGGAAGAAAATATGCACGCCGTCTAAGGAATTGTCTTCGAGCATATCTCTGACGACTTCCACCGCATCGTGACGGAAGATTCGGACATTTTTGAGGTCCATATCATGGAGGCGTTTGCTCAAAGCGCCGACGCCGGCGGCGAAAACTTCGCAGCCGATGAAGTTGATTTCAGGATGAGCCTGCGCAATGGCAGCAGTGGTTTCGCCCATGCCGCAGCCGATTTCAAGGACCAGCGGATTGTTATTTCCGAATGTCTTAACCGCGTCGAACTTTTGGTTTGCGTCATAGGGAATTTCGTACAGAGGAAGAAGCTCTTCCAAAGCTTTTTCCTGAGCGTTGCTGATATGTCCGCGACGCATGCAGAAGCTGCGGATATGACGTTTTTTCAGTTCTTCGATTTGTTCGGCAGTCAGCGGTTCAGATGACATGTAGATAGGTCCTTAATGAAACGAAGCTAAATTTTAGAAAATTAAGGCGTAATTGTCTGCGAAATTTCTTTTCAGTTACAAGCGGTTATAGATTTTAAAATCGGAGGCAGGAGACACCCGCCTTTTGCTCGCTTTGCTGACTGAACCGAGAGAGAAGGAGTCCGGTGGAACCGTGAAAAGGAAAGCTGGAGCGGGTGAGGGGAATCGAACCCCCGTCGTAAGCTTGGGAAGCTTCTGCTCTACCATTGAGCTACACCCGCATTTGGTGAGCACGATTGTACTCGAAATTTCACAAATTATTTCAGGCTTCGAAAAGTTCTATTCACGTGCTTTCTCTCATATGGCGTCCACCGCTTATGTGCAAGAATTAAGCAAACTAACTTCAACATCAGATCTCATGTCCTCTATTGCTTTGGTTTATTTCTCTCCTACGGGAAACACTAAGAAAGCGGTTTCTTCGATCGGGGAGCTGCCGTGTGTCACTGTCAAGACCTTCGATATCACAGGCAACGTAGAAGTTCCGGAAACCGATCTCAGCGGTTTTGATTTTGTCGTTTTCGGGGCGCCGGTTTATGCAGGACGAATCCCAGCCTGCAGCGTAGATCGTTTTAAAAAGATGAAAGGAAGCGGTACTCCTTGTGCGTTAGTGCTTACTTACGGCAATCGAGCTTACGAAGATGCCCCAAGAGAGCTTGGTGACATTGCTGAGGCTAACGGCTTCAGGATCAAGGGAGTGGCTACAATGGCGTCCCAACATACTTATGGGCAGATCCAGTTAGGTCGTCCGAACAAAGACGACATTGCCGAGCTTCAGGAATTCTATTTTCATATGCTGGCCAAAGCTGAGGAGCCTGAGACAGTGATTCCTCCGGGAAATTATCCTTATAAGGTCGTTGAAACTAAAGCCAAATTTAAACCGACGACCAACGGTAATTGCTTGGCTTGCGGGATGTGTATCAGAGATTGTCCGGTCGGAGCGATCGAAGAAGATATCAAGACGGTAAACGACAACTGTATCGGCTGTATGCGCTGCGTTAAGAATTGTCCGATGAAAGCGAAGTCGGTTGTTGCAGATGCATTCTCAGATTTTGAAAAACTCCTCTCGGAACGCCTCAAGAACCGTAAAGAAAACGAATTCTTTGTGTGAGGATTGGCGTACCTCAAGCGGCTGAACTTAAGGCCAATTGAGAAGCAACTCGGAGAAAAAACAAACCCGGCGTATCGAGAAGAACGCCGGGTTTGAAATTGTTGGGGATCGGTTAGCGGTGAGAAACTCTTCTGACCATCCAATCGCCGAAGCTCTGCAGACTTTGGACGAAGACAATCAAAATGATGACAACAGCCGCCATGACTTCAGGCATGAAGCGCTGATATCCGTAACGAATACCCATGTCGCCTAAACCGCCGCCGCCAACGGCACCGGCCATAGCGGAGCTGCCGACCAAAGCAACAAAGGCGATGGTGAGGCCGGCAAGGATGCCGGGCATCGCTTCCGGAATAAGCACTTTGCAAATAATCTGAGTGTTCGTAGCGCCCATGGACTGAGCAGCTTCAATCAGGCCCTTGTCGACTTCACGCAGACTGGTTTCGACCAGACGAGCGATGAGCGGAGCAGCGGCAATCGTCAGGGGAACGATGGCAGCAACGGTACCGATGGAAGAGCCGACGATTAAGCGCGTAAACGGAATGATGGCAACCAACAGAATGATGAACGGCGTCGAACGCACGGCATTCACAACAGTGCCGATGATGCGGTTGACGTACGGCTTGGGCATGATGCCTTTGGGAGACGTGACGAACAGGAAGACGCCCAAAGGAATACCGATCGCAGCGCCGAGTCCGCCGCTCACGCCGACCATCAGAATGGTTTCAAGGAAAGATTCCCAAAGAAGATTGATGATGTTAGATGACATTTGTGAGCTCCTCGACGCGAACGCCTCTTTCGGCGATGTAGTTCAATGCCTGACGGAAGTTTTCTGTGGTTCCTTCCATCACGATCGTGAGAGTGCCGTAACTTTCGCTTTGGATCTCATCCACCTGTCCTAAGAGGATGTTGAAGTCCAGATCGAATTTGGAGCAGGCGCGGGAGAGGACCGGTTCGGTCGTTGAGCTGCCGACGAACGTCAAACGAATGAGATGATTCTTGCGTCCGTTTTCGCCCGGTGTGTTCAGAACTTTCTTCACACGCTCGACCATGCTTGCCGGAATTGTGCGGGCAGCAAGAGCCGTGCCGAGCATCGCCTGAGTAACTTCGTTCTTCGGGTCGCGGAAGACCTCGAGCACGTCGCCTTCTTCGACAACGACGCCTTTATTCATCACGACGACGCGATTGCAGATCTGTTTCACTACGTCCATTTCGTGCGTGATCATGACGATCGTCAGACCGAGCTCCTTGTTAATCTTCTTGAGGAGCTGAAGCGTTGCCTGAGTGGTTTCCGGGTCAAGAGCAGAAGTGGCTTCGTCGGAAAGAAGAATCTTCGGATCGGAAGAAAGCGCACGAGCAATACCGACGCGCTGTTTCTGACCGCCGGAGAGCTGAGACGGATACTTGTTGACGTGTTCGCTTAAGCCGACAAGTTCAATCAGCGGCATTACTTTTTCGCGAATCTTATCCTTCGGCATTCTTGCAAGTTCCAGAGGAAGCGCAACATTGCCGTAGACGGTACGGGAGGAGAGCAGATTAAAGTGCTGGAAGATCATACCGATCGAGCGTCTTTCCTCACGCAGTTCGGATTCCGACATCTTGGTCAGATCCTTGCCGTCGACGATGACGGACCCGGAAGTCGGGCGGTTGAGAAGGTTGATGCAGCGAACCAGCGTGCTCTTACCGGCGCCGCTTCGGCCGATAATGCCGAAGATATCGCCGGATTTGACGTGGACGTTTACATCCTTACAGGCAAAGAATTTTCCTTTGCCGTCAGCAGTATCGTATTCCTGCGTTATGTGTTTTAACTCAATCATTTAATTTATATCCCAGAGCGAGGTTCTGACACCTCGAGGTCCTGCTCCTTCAGCAGGACAAATCATTTCTACGCGGACTTTGCAGTCAATGGGCACAAAGTAATGTCCACGGGAAATTATCCTTGAATCTTTTTAAATAATTCTTATTTTTGGAAGATTTTTTCGTTACGAAAAAGAAAATGCCCGGAAGTCTTTCGACTACCGGGCTGAATTCTGGTGGGGGCACAGGGATTCGAACTCTGGACCTACGGATTAAGAGTCCGCTGCTCTACCAGCTGAGCTATACCCCCATAATTGGTGGGCTGTGCAGGACTCGAACCTGCGACCAATGGATTAAAAGTCCACTGCTCTACCAACTGAGCTAACAACCCTTTGTTTCGATCTCTGTTTCGCTCCGAAGCGCGTCTCATCAATCGAGAAGTCGAATACTACACAGGTTTTTTCGGTTCGTCAAACCAAAACGAAAAACTCTGAATCTATGAGACATAAATTGACGCACGTGACTTTACTATGACTACAACAGAAAAATGAGTGAAGAGATTTAATTCGGCCTTGTTAAATTAAATTTTTTCGCTAGTATTAGACAACTTAGGTCAGTTTCGTCTGATCGGAAAGTCAACTACCTCGGCCTTAAGGCCGAGGCTTGAAAAAGCCTCTAGTTGACTAGCCTCAGGCCGTCGTTTGGCGGACTACGTTGGTCGGGAATCTATAGGCACCGCGGGATGCAGATCCTAGTCCCGCGCTCTGCGGCCGATGGTTAAAAGCTCTGAGAGGTAGGAGCGGTGCTGTCGGCTTGAAACCCCTTCCAACATTGGCGAAGGATCACAACCGGTCGAAAGACCGAGGAGATAAAACTTGAGAGTATTTGTCCTAAACAAACGCGGAAAGCCGCTGATGCCTTGTTCACCGGCAAAAGCACGCCTTCTGCTTAGAGAGAAGAAAGCTGTTGTGGTAAGGCGCACGCCTTTCGCCATACAGCTGACGATTGCAACGGGCGAGTCCAAACAGCCGGTGAGTCTGGGCGTTGATGCCGGGTACAAACATGTCGGCCTTTCCGCATCAACGGAAAAGGCTGAACTTTATGCATCCGAAGTCGAACTGCGGCAGGACATCACCGATCTGCTCTCTGCTCGTCGCGCGTTACGGCAGTCGCGCCGCAACCGCAAAACGCGCTACCGCGCACCGAGGTTCGACAACCGCATCCGCACCAAGCGCAAAGGTTGGCTTGCTCCGTCGGTTGAAAACCGAATTAACGCGCACTTATCGCGCATAGAAACGGTTCTTCGGCTGCTGCCGGCTACGAAGATCACCGTAGAAACTGCGTCTTTCGATACGCAGCTGCTGAAGAATCCCGACATTTCGGGAAAAGAGTACCAAGAGGGTGAACAGCTCGGCTTTTGGAACGTCCGCGAGTATGTTCTTTTCAGAGACGGGCACGTTTGTCAGCATTGTCACGGCAGATCGAAAGACCCGGTGCTCAATGTTCATCACTTGGAAAGCAGACGCACGGGCGGCGATTCGCCAGGCAACCTGATTACGCTTTGTGAGACGTGCCATAAGGCGCTTCATCGCGGCGAAATCGCGCTGAAAGCTAAGCGCGGACAATCGTTCCGTGCGGAAGCCTTCATGGGAATTATGCGCTGGGAGGTTTTGAACCGTCTAAAGGCGTCGCATCCTGAGCTGGAAGTGCACAACACTTACGGCTATTGGACTAAGAACGCACGGATAGCGAACGGCATCGCTAAGTCGCATTGTGCGGATGCTTTCTGCATCGCCGGCAACCTTGGCGCCAAAAGGCTCGGCGAATTCTTCTTTCAGAAGCAGACTCGTCGGAACAACCGGCAGATACACAAGCTCTCCATTCTCAAAGGCGGCTTGCGAAAACGCAATCAGGCGCCCTTTGAGGTCAAAGGCTTCCGTCTTTTTGACAAGGTTGCCTGCAAGGGAGAAGAAGGCTTCATTTTTGGTCGCCGATCATCCGGGAGCTTTGATGTTCGAAAACTTGACGGAACCCGCACTTCAGCAGGCATCAATTACAAGAAGCTGCGTCTGTTGGAAAAAAGACCAACCTATTTAACAGAAATTCGAAAAGAGGAGGCGCTTCCTCCCCTGCCTGCAGGCAGAGGTCTCCGCGCCTAAATGTGATGATTAGGAAATAAAGATGGCAGAAAAGAAAAAAGTTAAACCGCCCGTTGAACAGCTCGTGGATGCGGATGCTCGTAAAAAAGCCCTAAAGATGGCCTTGGATCAGATTTCCAAGCAATTCGGCAAGGATGCGATTCTGAGCATGGGCAGCCAGCCTGACCAAAATCTGGATGTTGTTTCTACCGGCTCCTTTACTTTGGACTTAGCACTCGGCGTCGGCGGTCTTCCCCGCGGACGTATCGTTGAAATTTACGGACCGGAGTCTTCCGGTAAAACGACCCTGACGCTTCACATTCTTGCTGAAATGCAGAAGCTCGGCGGAACCTGCGCTTTCATCGACGCAGAACACGCATTAGACGTTAAGTACGCCAAAGCCCTCGGCGTTAAAGTGGACGACTTGCTCCTCTCTCAGCCGGACAGCGGTGAACAGGCTCTTGAAATTACAGACGCTTTGGTTCGTTCCGGTGCCGTTGACCTCGTCGTTATCGACTCCGTGGCGGCTTTGGTGCCTCGTTCTGAAATTGAAGGCGACATGGGTGAAGCCCTCCCGGGGCTCCAGGCTCGTTTGATGAGTCAGGCACTCCGTAAGCTCACTTCCAGCATTAAGAAGTCCAACACTTTGGTTGTCTTCATTAACCAGGTTCGTCAGAAGATCGGTGTGGTTTACGGTTCTCCGGAAACAACCACCGGCGGTAACGCACTGAAGTTCTATGCCACGATTCGCATGGATATTCGCCGTACCGGCGGTATCAAGCAAGGCGATGAAATTCTGGGTAACGAAACCCGCGTGAAGGTGGTGAAGAACAAAGTTGCGCCTCCTTTCAAACAGGCTGAATTCGAGATCATCTACGGTCAGGGTATTTCCCGCGAAGGTGAAATTATCGATATCGGTACCGATATGGATATCTTCAACAAGTCCGGTGCTTGGTACTCTTATCAGGGCAACAAGATCGGTCAGGGCAAGGCAGCCGCCAGAGAATGGCTGAAGTCTCATCCTGAAGAAATGAAGATGATTGAAGAACAGATCAAGGCCGCGATCAAGGGCAAAGATCACGAAGAAGATGCTGCTGAAGAGGTCGTGACCAAAGAAACTGAAGAAACTTACGAAGACGCTCAATAATGTTTGATCCTGCTGATCGCAGAAAGCAGATCTTATACAAGGCGGTAGCTGCCCTCGCACGTCGAGAGCGCTCCCGCCTCGGCCTTTATAAGAAACTGTCAGAAACTTTCAACGAAGACGGCGACAAGGAATTGATCAATTCCGTTCTCGACGAGCTCGTCAGTAAAAAGTATTTATCCGATGAGCGGTATGCTCGTATCCAGGTTTTGACGCGCAGCGCCAGATACGGCGACCGCAAGCTTTTTTGGAACCTCCAGCGGGACGGCGTGTCTCGTGAAATCGCTGAAGAGGCTTTGAAGCAGAACGAGGAGTCGGAATATGACCGAGCACTCGTGCTTTGGAAACGAAAATTCGGTGAGCCGCCCGAGGATTACAAAGAACGCGCAAAGCAAATTCGCTTCCTCGCCAGTAGGGGTTTTACCTTTAAAACCATTGAAAAAGTCTTGAAGTGCGAACTTCCTGACGAACTCTTTTAAGACTGTTGCCTGAGATCGTTATACTTTTGTTCACAAATAAAAGTTAACAATTTCACGGCTATGAAAATTCATGAGTATCAAGCACGTCAAATTTTGAAGAATTTTGACGTTCCCGTTCCTGTTGCTGGAGTTGCTTCAAGTCCTGAGGAAGCTCGAAAAATTGCCGAAGAAATCGGCGGAAAGATTTGGGCAGTTAAATCCCAGATTCATGCCGGCGGCAGAGGTAAGGGCGGCGGTGTAAAACTCGCCCGCAGTTTGGATGACGTCAGCAATCTCTCCCGTCTTATGATCGGCAGCCGCTTGGTCACCAAGCAGACCGGCCCTGCCGGAGCCCCTGTCAGTAAAGTCCTTGTTCAGCAGGGCCTCGATATCGTCCAGGAGTTCTATGTCGGTTTCCTCATTGACCGCAAGCTTCAGAAACCGGTTCTTATCGCCTCTGCTGAAGGCGGCATGGAAATTGAAAAAGTTGCTGCCCAATTTCCTGAAAAAATCATCAAAACGGTCATTGATCCCGTAGCCGGTCTTTCCGTTCCCGAGGCTTTGGAAGTTGCTACTCGATTGGGAGTGCCTGCCGACATTGCCGGAGATTGCGCTGAAGTCCTGAGAAAGTTATGGAACACATTCGTTTCAATGGACTGCTCTCTGCTTGAGATCAATCCGCTTGTCGTGACGGCAGACAAGAAGGTTTATCCGCTTGATGTGAAGATGACGTTCGATGACAACGCACTACTGCGTCATCCCGAACTTGAAGAACTCCACGATCCTGAGCAGGAAGATCCGACAGAACTTCGTGCACATAAGGCCGGTCTTCAGTACATTCAGCTCAACGGCAATATTGCCTGCCTTGTCAACGGCGCCGGTCTCGCTATGGCGACGATGGATACGATCAAGCTTTTCGGCGGTGAGCCCGATAACTTCCTTGATATCGGAGGGGGCGCTTCTCCTGAAAAAGTTACAGCTGCTTTTGAAATCATGCTGGCTCAGCCGGAAGTTAAAGTTATCCTGGTCAATATCTTCGGCGGCATTATGAAGTGCGACGTTATTGCCGAAGGCATTGTCGAAGCCTGCCGACACGTCAAATTAACCGTTCCCTTGATTGTTCGTATGAAGGGTACGCACGAAAAAGAGGGTAAAGAAATCCTCAAGAACAGCGGTCTGCCGATTATCGCAGCCGAGTCTCTCGGCGATGCCGCGAAGAAAGCCGTAGAACTTGCAGCGGAGAAATAACATGAGCATTTTGGTAAACAAGAACTCCCGCATCATTACTCAGGGCATGACCGGTAAAACCGGCCAGTTCCACACTCGTCTTTGCAGAGACTACGGCTTTGGCAAGGAATGCTTTGTCGGCGGTGTAAATCCGAAAAAAGCCGGACAGGTTTGGGAAGGTCTGCCGATTTTTGGTTCCGTTAAAGAGGCAAAAGAAAAGACCGGCGCAAATGTTTCCGTGATTTATGTTCCGCCAGCCGGAGCGGCCGCGGCTATTCAGGAAGCAAGCGATGCAGGTATCGAACTTATTGTCTGCATTACGGAAGGCATTCCTGTGATGGACATGGTTAAGGTCCGAGATCACATGAAAAAGACCGGTTCTAAATCTCTTCTTCTCGGACCGAACTGCCCGGGCATTATGACGCCGGGAGAAGTCAACGTCGGCATCATGCCTGAGCACATTCACCGCAAGGGCAGAATCGGTGTAGTTTCCCGCTCTGGCACCCTGACCTATGAAGCGGTTGCTCAGATTACGGCCTTAGGCTTAGGGCAGTCCACCGCTATTGGTATCGGCGGAGACCCGATCAATGGTTTAAAGCATATCGATGTGCTTAAGCTCTTTAACGATGATCCGGAAACCGACGCAGTCGTCATGATCGGCGAAATCGGCGGAAGCGATGAAGAAACTGCTGCCGAATGGGTAAAAAACAATATGAAGAAACCCGTCGTGGGCTTTATTGCAGGCGTAACCGCTCCGGCAGGAAAGAGAATGGGACATGCAGGTGCGATCATTTCCGGCGGTACGGGAACTGCCGAAGGCAAATTGGCCGTGATGGAAGCCTGTGGTATTCGAACGACACGGAACCCGTCTGAAATCGGCTCGTTGCTACAATCCGTGCTCTCTTCGAAAAAGGAGTAATTCATTTTGGAAGCGCTTATTGCTTGGTTTGGTGAGATTCATTGGGTCGCAGTTTTGCAGATCATTCTCATTGACATTTTGCTTGGCGGAGACAACGCCGTTGTGATTGCCTTGGCTTGTCGAAGTCTTGATCCGCATCTGCGCGTGAAAGGTATTATCTACGGTGCCGGCGGTGCCATTTTGCTGCGCGTCATTCTAATCGCCTTCGCAGTCTCGGTGATGAACATACCGTTCCTGAAATTCTGCGGCGGCCTGCTGCTGTTGTGGATCGGCATTAAGCTCATTGCGCCTGCCGATGAAGGGGAGCATGAGATTCATGCGAGTAAGCGGCTTTGGGGCGCGGTTAAGACCATTATCGTTGCCGACTTGATCATGAGCATCGACAACGTGATTGCTATTGCCGGTGCGGCTGAACAGGCTCCGGGCCATCATCAAATGGCTTTGGTGATCTTTGGTCTGCTCGTGAGCGTTCCGTTCATTCTCGGAGGCAGCCAGATCATTCTGAAAGTGATTGATCGTTTTCCGATTATTGTTTATGCGGGCGGTGCGTTGTTAGGCTGGATCGCAGGCACGCTAATGGTTGACGATCCGGGCATCTTGGCACACCTGCCGAATCTGCCGGCTCTTCATACTGAAGGCGGTATTGCCGGTGCAATCTTCGTGCTGATCGTTGCTTTCGTACTTAAGTACTTTAGGTCCCAGAAGACGAAGGCATAGCTAAAAAGCAGAATCAAGAAAAGGCGCTTTCTCTAGCGGGGAGCGCCTTTTAAATGGCTGTCAGCAGGATCAGAGTTTTTCTGCAGCTTCTCTGACTTCTAGTGCGGCTCGTTTGCCGGTAATCCAATCCGGAACAAGTTTGACCATGAAGACATAATTCAAGGAATGCTGAATTTCCTCTTCATTATCGGGAATGCCGCGGCTGTACTTTTCAGCAAGCGTACGAAGAGCGCTGAGTTTCTCTGCGGTATCGGTGACGGGATGTAATCGCCCCCAAATGAGAACGCTTTAAAATGCTACCCGGCAACATAGAATGACCACCTGATGTGAGATTCTTGAATTTGTTATTTATTAACAACTTAATAAAACATATACGTTAAGTGGACGCCCTGCGAAATTTTAATTAGCCTGGTTGTAGGAGAGTTCTAGCAAAGAGTCCTTTAGAAATTGCCCATGATCGATAACTATCCGTTCCCTGCGAAGATATCTTTCGTTAGAGGAGAAAGGAAAGAAAAATACAAAATAAAAAGATATCTGTATATATTTTTTATTACAAAACAAAAAATTAAACGAAACTCTTTCTAAATACTGTTCAAACAAATTTACCAGAAAACCTCCATTTAAGTGCCGCAGAAGGAAAGTTAGACTGAATTCGTCAACTTATAAAGGATCAAAAAGGGTAATTGGTTTTAGTTTTAGGAAAAAGTCTAAACATTAAGTTATGTACCGAGGACATGAGATCCCTTGTACATGACTTAGTGACTTTTTGCCTAGCCCTGAGAACTAGCTTCGCTTTCTCTCGGATGATTTAAAAATTAAAAGAAAGGCACTTAACATGATTGAAAAATGTTTGCATAGAGGTCATCTGAATTCCCGGCTTAGACATAAATCATCGTCTGTTAACCCCAACTTTCATGCAGTGTATATCGCGATTCTTTCAGCGATTATCGCCTTTCCTGCGATAGCTGCTAACAATGATTTCATCGTCTATACCGGACAAGAAGGCTCTATTGCAGGAAATAGTTATGACAACACTTTGGATGCAGATATTTCCATTGCAGACGGGAACACTTTAAACATTGTCGGCAGAACAGTCAAAAATACAATCTCTGACACCGACACAAGTTTAGAGGGAGTATTTAACACTTTCGCGATTAAAAATTTCGATAATCATACGCTTGAGGTTGGCTCAGGAGCGAACCTTTTTATACAAGGTGGAACAACTTTTTATATCACTCTTCAATACGTAGACGAAAAAGGGGAACAGGCTTCTCACGAAATTCCTGCCAAGGGTATTTACGGCTTAAGTGTAGGAAACGGAAAAATTATTAATAACGGAGAGATGATAGTCACCTCCGGCTATTGTGACTATACAAACGGCATTGAAAATCTTGCCACTGCGGGAACAAAAGCAGAAATTGTTAATAACGCGCGACTGACTTTGCTCGGGGGGGGGTAAGTAAGTCCCAAGTTGATTTAGGGTTGAAGGGGGCATATGCCATGAATAACATGGTATATGGTGAAGCAGCTGAAGCAACCCTGAGAAACTCCGGAACACTGCTGATCCAAGGAGGAGAGACAAGTTTTCGCTACGGAATCCAAACGCTAGCATACAGTGAAAGTGATGCTGAAAGCGTTAAGGCGACCAAAGGAACCCTGACGAATACAGGAACCGTCCAGATTGTGGGGGGAAGCGCCTTGAATACAGTTGGTATCTTTGCGTTCGCCTCGGGGGGCAATGCCCAAGCATTGATTGAAAATCAGTCTTCGTCAAAAGAAGGCATACAAATTGTCGGAGGTTCACGATTTGAGCATGATGAAGCCATAGAAAAAGCTGCATACGGTGTTTATGCTTTTGCAATTAATGGCGGTCAGGCCACATTTACCAATCAGAAAAACGCCTCAACTTCTATTAAAGGCGGCTCCGGCGCACACGCGCACGGTGTTAACACAATCAGCAAACAAGCCAGCTCCAATTCTCTCCTTCAAAATTTCGGAACTCTGCAAATCATCGGTGGAACCGAAGAAAATGCACACGGAATTTACGCAGTTAGTACAGAAGAAGCTTCTGCAACACTAAAAATTTCTGACCCAACTGCCTTATTGCTTATTCGAGGCGGCGGTAACAATCTCGCAAACGGCATCCACTCATTTGCCCGAGAAGGGGGGAACAGTCTACTTCTCGGTGAATCCGGATCTATCCTAATTACGGGTTCTTCGGAAAATGTCGATGATGCTTACGGTTTGAGGTACTTTGCCCACAACGGAGGCAACGCCGTTGTCACTAACAGCGGTGCTCAGATTATTATTACCGGCGGCTCTTTGGGCGCCAACGCAAATGCAGATTCAGCCGCAGGACTGCAACACAAAAATTATGGTGTTTATGCTTTAGCTTCAAATGTTGATTCGGAAACCTCAGAAAATTTCATTGCCCTGTCGAAAACAGAAATTAACAATTCATCTGATTTCCAGATCAAGGCCGGAAATGCCATCAACGCTTATGGTCTGTACACATTCACAGAGGGACTATCCGAGGCATTGATCACAAACACCGGCAACATGGAATTTAAAGGCGAAGATTCTATAAGCGTGTCTGCTGTGCGTTATATGAGCACTGGGACAGATGGTGCAAAGGCTCGAATCGTCAATGAAAGAGGCGGGGTTTTTACTATTCGGGCTGGCAATCATACTAGTTCTTATGGCATTTATGAAATGCAGAACACGACCGCAGGGTCTCAAGAAGTTTCGATTACTAATAATGCTGGCGGTCAAATACGTTTGATCGGTGGAAAGCTCGGGTATGCGATTGGTACTGCAAACGGAACAATTATCAATAACGCAGATGCGTCCATGTTTTTTGATGAAAGACCTATCGAAATTCTGGACGGTACATTTGAAAACAGCGGATCTATTACTTCCTCGTCGGAAGCAATGTTTACTCCTCTGGAAATTACCAAACGAAACGTAAACGCAGAACTGGAACTTGCAGCATCTTCGGGTGCTGATAAGGCCGATACTGCAAAATTTACGGAAATCGAAGAAACCGGCGTTAATACGTCTGCAAAAACGGATTGGGCTAATCACTTTGTTTGGAAAAATGGGCACCTAACGATCAATAACTATCGAGACAATACGCTTGAGGCTGCCAAACTGAGGGAAGTTGCGAATACGATTTGGGGCATTCAGAGCGATCAAATAGCTTTCTCCGGAACTAAAGGACTGATTGCCTCAGATCTTGTTTTAGCCACACAAGGGCTTAACCATACCACTCTACACATGCTGTTTGACAACAATCAGCTGTCTGAGGGCGATGTTATTCTCCAGTTTGCCGTTAAAGATGGAGCTGCCTCAACGGCTGTTGCTCCTTACGATGCGCGCAATGAGGCAGTTCTTATATCAAATAAGAAAAGTACCATTCCGGACGGAGGGGTTGATGATGTAACCTCTCGTCAGAACATCGGGTTCACTCACATCATAAACAGCACTGGCATAACGGTTTCTCATGACTTAAATCTGCGCCTTACCGGGCTGACCGACGAACAGTGGAATACCGATGCAGCTAGGAATATAGTGACAAACGACATCGTACTCAATCGCGGTACCTTGACGTTAGGTTTGGCAGGTGAAAAACACGACACAAGGAACGGTAAGCTGCAGAGCATTCTAGGCTCGACAGGAAGCCGTTTGGAAGTGGTTAACGGCATCTATAAAATTCAGGCTTTGGAATCATTAGATGACCAAAATCATGACCCGGATCTGCTGATTTCTGGCGGAGCTTTAACGGCTGATAGCGTTGAGGCAGCTTCTGTCGAAGCCTCAGCGGGAGCCTCTCTTAAAGTGACGAATGCCCTTACCATATCAGGCGGCTCCGTGCGTAATGAGGAAAGCTCTAACGCCGGTGATATCACAGCAGGCAGCTTTACTTTAGATAAGTCAGTGTTGACAGATCGAGGGACGTCCCTTACCAACAGCGGAAAGCTGGGAGTCTCAGGGGAAGCGGTATTGATCAGTTCAAGTTTTACTAATACGGAAGGCGCATCCTTTAGGTCCGACGAACTATCAATCAGGGATTCATCGATTATGAATGCCGGCACGCTCGAAGCTGAGCGGGCCTCGATTGCAGTGGCAACTCCGGAAGAGCATGCATTCATCGATAATACGGGTTTCCTTACGATTAAGATGACAGACGTCGGTGCAGGTACGCATTTCTACAATCGAGAAGGTGCCGTGGCTAACATAGCAACGCTGCTTAAGGTGAGCGGTATCTTCGGAGATTACGGTTGTTCAGAAATTCAGGAAGTTACGCTTACTTCTACGGGAAGTTTAGTGTTCAATAAGAAAGACACACAGCTGACCAAGTACACGAAATTCTCAGCCGCTCCCGGGGCTCATATCGATTTAGTCAACGGCACTTTAGAACTTGAAAAATTAAATGGAGACCAAGTGGTCTTTACCCAGCACGGAGGAACATTCTCTGTTCAAGACGGCTGGTTTAGGAATTCCGAACTCAATATTTACGCAGGTTTAGTCACAGTTGAAGAGTTAGGCGAAAACAACATCTATACCGTTAAAGGCACTGGTAGAGTTGATGTCGGTACGCTAAATGACACCTCTGTTCTTTACTTGTATTCCGACGGAGTAGTGGATGCAGATAAGTTGCAATACACGGGCGGCGAGAAAAAACTTTTCTTAGAAGGCGGAACTCTTCTCACGGGTGTTGATCAAATCTTCGATAACGTGGCCTATGAAGCGATCGACATCGATACGAATGAAAACGTTGACGTCTCCTTATCCAATATCATCAGTGATGTCGGTGCAATTAAAGAGTCGGTAGCGAAGGCTTTGAACTTTAACTATGGTCTGCTCTCGTTTAAAAACGACTTTTCAAACGAACAGGTCTATTCAAAGATCTTGAGAACCGTCAATAGCACTGCAGATTCCGTCGGAAATAAAATCTTTGTTGAATTTAATAACTCTTTAAATTCTGACAACGGTCTTCGTAACTTTACTCCGGATACGTTAGAAAAAATTGCAGAGGACGCCGGCGGCAAAGTAAATGCGATTTTCCTTACTGAAAAACTGGTAAATCAGAAAACCGGCTCTGACGGAACAATTGTAAAACCTGGCAGACTAGTGGTTGGTAATGCTGAAAATAGTGAATTTAGCTTTGCTGATTCCACAGAGACAAATTACATTGACCACTCTTTTGGAGTAAAAAACGTCGTTGATGCAGATAAAGGTCTTTATGTAACATCCGGACGTACATTAGTTTTAGTGGGAAATACCACGGGACTTTTACCAGAAATTAAGCTTGCAGACGGAGAAGTTTGGGTTGGCGGCGTCGAAACGAGAGAGGACTCGAAGCTCACGGTGAATGATCCTTCAGCAGGAGCCAGTGGTACTGACACTATGACCGAACCGGGCGAAGGGGCAAGCGCAAAAGAACCTAAGGTGTCTAAGCTGGTTTTAGGAACTACTGGCTCTAGAAGTCCGAATCGGCCGGAGGGCTACGTCAGCACAATCCACGTGGGGGTGGGACAGGACGGTAGACCTGTAAAGGGTGTTCTGCAGCTTGCAAAGGGTAAGTTCCGGGTTGGGACTTTGGAACTCGGTGCAGATCTGATTATTGGTGCCGGGACGTCTGACCACTGGTTGGATGTTGGAGAGCTCCGGGCCAGGGAAGAGGCAAATATCGAAAATGCGGGGCGTTTGATTGCTTCTAAGTTAACAGGGGATGCTCTTCTTAAAGTTAAGAATGAGGCGAATGCTCACTTCTCAGTTAGCGACTCGGCCGGTTTCACAAACGGCATGCAAATCGAAAACAAAGGAGAATTCAATTTTGATTCTCTTGTAATCAAAGGTGAGAAGTCTTACAACCGCAAGGGGGGGGGGACGTTATGGTCTGAAGAGGGAGAAGATAATCCTTCTACGTTGACTGTTGATGGAGAAGGACTCGTCAATGAAGACGGTGCCATGCTGGTCACAGATAAACTCACGGTTGCTTCTATTCTAGAAAACGCAGGCACCATCAATTTGAAGAACAGTATGGAAGTGACAAGCCGCGCTTCTTACACTCAAACCGCCGGCATAATCACAGCCCCGGCGTTGGTCAATAAGGGCAGCTTTGCGGTAGAAGGAGGCAATGCACGCTTCGACGCAGTCAGCATAAACGCTGATGCAGAAACATTCAACAGCGCAAAATTCTTTACCAATACTGCTCAAGTGAGCGGGACATTTACTAACTCAGAAAATGGCGTTGCAGACATCGTTCACTTGAATTTAGAAAGCGGAGGTCTGTTTGTTAATCAGGGCGTTCTCGGAGAAACCGACGGTACCCTCTCAGGTAAGTTCGTAAACGAAGGCGAAGTTCGATTCAATGAACTTACTCTCAATGCGGGAGCTTCTGCTGTTAACTCCAAAGCGTTCAGTGCGCAAAAGCTCGTTATCAATTCCGAGGCTCAGTTTGAAAACCAAGGCGGTGAATTTTCGGGTCGAATTTTTAACTTAGACGGCGGACGGTTTGAGATAAGCGGCGGCTCGGTCACTCTCTCTAGCCCCGACTTTAATTCCGGAGTTGTTCATGTAGGAGCCGGTAGCGAGCTGCACATTGGGGAGGGCGGTACGCTCAACTCTAATATTTCTGCTGAGACTGCAGTGTTAGTTTCGCATCGAAGAGCGGATATCGGTCCGGATACTAAGTTAATCGTGGGAACTCTGGCTGACGAAGGTGAAATCAATAAAGGGGATGTCTACTTCGGTCCGGATTCTTTATTAAGACTTGATGCTGAATCGCTTAAACAGGGCTATGCCGCAATTCGTTCTAAGACAGAAGGTGCAAAACTTTACGTCAAGAAAGGGGCAAAGCTTGAAACAGGCACCATTCCTTGGGGCGCTCACATAGTCACTGTGGGACTTGACTACACCGGAATGGATGACGGGGCTTGGACCGATGAAGACTTTATCAACACAAGCGGGAAGCCAGGGCTGCAAGTGGTCAAACGTCAGAACGGTAACGTTGTCATTATGGTCCCGACCGAAGGGGGAAGTGCAAGTCCGGGAGTCCCAGGTGACGGTTCTGCATCATGGGGACAAGGTAACGGCGGGACTGGCCCTGGCGGAAATGGCGGAACCTCCGGGCCGACGATCAATAACTTCTACGCTCTTAACGGTTATATCGTTCCGATTTTACTCAGAGAGCATTTAGCAAGGGAAGAAAACAAAACAGGTACCATTGACCGAGATGTCATGAATTCTATTTTGCTTACCGACCAATACAAAGACCACAGGATCGCCATTCATTTATGGAATTCTTTGGCAGGGCTTTCCGCAGTATCGGGTCTTACGGCCTTTACGATCAATCAATCCGTGAGACTGTCGGATCGGATGGACAGTCATCTTTCGATGTACCGTGAACGGTATAAAAAAGCTGATTTATGGTTTGAGCCATATGGAAGCATCACACGTCGAAAAAAGATTCATTTGGCAGGGAGCGACGGTGGTTATAAGGGCAACATTTACGGTATTTCTTTAGGCTTACAGTATGGCTATCGTCAAGAATGTGTGATCGGCGGAGCATTCCATTATGCGAAGGGGGATTTAAAGAGTACCGGTGACTTTACGAAGAGTACCAGTGACTCAGAGTTTATGGCATTCAGTCTTTACGGCGCCCAGGAGTATGGTCACTTTAATTTAGTCGCTCAGGCATCTTACTCAGAGGGTAAAGGAGATGCTTCTCAGAGCTTTACAGCCGAAGAAAAACATTACACAGCTAAAGGAAAACTCAGGACGAAGTCAGGCGTGTTAGGCCTTCGCGGAGAATTCTTATTCAAACCACAAGAATCGCTGCACGTGCTCCCGCATTTCGGCTTGAGATACGTCCAAACGAAAGCGAACGGATACGGAATAACAGTTAATGGAGAAAAGGCTTTGAATGTTTCTTCAGACAAGCTCAATACGTTCCAAATTCCGGTTGGCATTGCGGTGAAAACCAACATTCACATGGATTCTGCTTGGAACATCAAGCCCTCTGTAGATATGTCTGTAATTCCGCAGTTCGGGGATGTGAATTCCAAACTGCAGGTTCGTTCAGCAACGCTGAGCTCGACCGGTACTTACGAATATTCGGTGTCGGGAAGAGTGTTGGTCAATCTGAATGCAGGTGTAGAAGCTAGGAACCGCCGACATAGTTTCGGTGTCGGCTATTCAGGCTATGCCGGCGTTAAAGGTACGACCACACATTCTCTTAATGCTTCCTATACCTATACATTCTGAGGAGTAAAGAAATGACAAATAAAACTCCAAAATTAACTAGTTTGATGGTGCTGATGCTGACCGCTTTGATTTTTCTCCCCGGGAGACCTGAACAAGCGCGTGCCGGAGGATTAATTTATGGGGCGTTACCAGGAAATACTCAGGTAGATATTTCTTCGAAAGCGGGTCCGGACGGTGTTTGGAGAATTGACCAGATACTAGACAGTTCAGATGCTAGTAATTCGAAATATTACGATGCAAATCCTACAGGTGCAGGGCACTGGGGAATTGCAACACGAAATGCTTCTGACTCAACAAACCTATACACCCTGACTGTAACGGGAAAAGTCGACTCAGTGTTAGTGGGAGTGTATGATCCACTCGATCTTGAACACAGTTGGAACTGGGAATCTTCTTACGATACATCGGCTTTTCTTCATTCCGAGAGATTAAGCCACAAAGTTAATGTGACAGCTGAGATCGGCTCAATCGGAAGTCCCCGTTACCCAGTTTACGATGGCTTCCGTTGGTCTAGACAATCCCCCAGGAATACGTCAGCCGCAGGCTATCAGTACGCAACAAATGTTGGGAATATTTATGCCATTCGTTCTGGGGTAATGTCAACCCAAGGGACGACAGGACGAGGACTTCAGGAGATTACTCTCAACGCAATTTATTTGGGAGAAAATAACCTAGATCCCTATTTTCGCCAAGAAGGTGGTTTTTTGACGCCTTCTGCTACATGGACTCGCAATTCGTCCGGAACTTGGGTGGAACAAGACAAGCAAGGTTATTGGGAAGCGGCTTACGGCGTTTATAACAATTCATATGCGCCGCAGAGTGCCTATCAGGTGAGAACAACTGAATATGGTCACAAGGAATTTAATCAGATTGTGAATGTTCGCGACAGGATTGATATCAATGGGACCTATGGGAGCCATAATGGGAGAAACAGTTGGAGCGGTAATTGCACCTACATACCGTCAGAAGGTGTTTTCTCTGCACTCAATTTTGTAGCAGGAGTAGCAAATTTAAGCGGCAAGCAGTTGATTAATTCGTTAAATCCAACGGAAGAGGGCGTAGTCATCTCCGTGCTAAATAAAAAGTTTCCTAATTATCCTGCCTTCAGTATCTTGCTAAATCACATCGGAGAGTTATATGCCAATACTCCATCAAGCCGGGCAGCTGCTTTTGCTACTACCGTGATGCAAGGAAACTTTACTATTGAGCATGGGAATATCGCAATATTATCAGGACTTGCTACAACTTCGAATAAAAATACAGTACTCCAGTTCAGGGCCTTCGAGGATGAGAATGGTGTGATTGACCAGAAGAGAAACAATATTACCTTAGGTCAAAACGTGATTTTTTACTCTGACTTAGATTGGTATTTGAGAAAAAATAACAATGTTACGGCCCAACTCCCTTCAAGGCATATTGTTAATTTCGGAGATTCTCAACGTGAAAATGACCCCGGATATAACGTGAAATTCTACGATAACTCTTCCCATATCGTGTTTCACGGCACAATGAACGGAAAGGTGAATTTTCACTACGGTACCTCGATCGACTTTAATGACTACATGGTCAATAACAAAATAAATATTCTCGTCGACAAAAATCTGACATTTTTTAAGAATGTAGGATCACGAAGTGAGATCTCTCTAAACGTTGATTTATCCAATGCTATCCAAAGTATTCAAATTTTCAATCCGAGTTTTAATGCAGAGGATCCGAAGTTTGTAGAGTATTTAGACAAAAATCATATTTTTATTCTCCGTCAGGCAGCAAACAACGTATTTGTGGACACGGGCTATAACAATGTAAGACCGTCGGCAGAAACACTTGCATTAGCTAATGGCTCTATAGTCGACGGGGGTACCGTCGTGATGGTTCCAAATTATTTTGAGCACAGTGCCGACGGAAAAGTTGTCGAAAGAGAACGTGAAGGATTCAGGGAGGTCTTTAGTACATGGCCTTTCGAACATACGACAACTTTTGTTAAAGAGAAAGTCCCTGTCAAGCAAGCCGACGGCTCGATCGTTTATATCGAGAAGTCAGTGCTTAGTCATATTAAAAATATCGAATACAATATTTTCACAGGCAGTCCGGTCGGCGGAGTGGGGAACTATGCTCCTGTATACAGTGCAGGCAAAGTATCTATGGTTCTTCCGGAAGGTTTAGTAACGCCCAAGCGAGTGTATGTAACAGAGTTCTATTTCGAAAATAAAAATAATTACAAAAACAAATACCCTGACGGAACGGATAACCCTTATGGATATAACGACAATAAACTTAAGGATCTAGTCAAAGTCAGCCAAGGTGCGTCAAGTAGCCTGGAAAAACTTTTTCTTAGGTACCATGCCATGGAAGATGTCGCTGACTCGTATCTTATGGAAAACCAGAACCATAACTACATGGGTGAGGTTTACTGGGATAAACCGTTAGTGACGGAGCAGGAGTTCACGTCTAAGGTTGATAAAGAAGAGCCGAAAAATCCTGTAACACCTCCGAACTATAATCCGCCTTTAAACGAAGAGCTCGTCGTGAACCCGGAAGATCCGCTTCCGCCGGAGCCCGGAGAAGACAAAAAACTGGGTGAGGAACAGGGAGATCCGAATGACGTATTAGCAGCGGAAAAACCGGGAATTGAAGATCCCAAGAAACCGGGAGAACCTGGGATCAAGGATCCGGAAAAGTATAATCCGGAGGATCCTGATGTACTGCCGGGAGACCCGGAATTTGGGACCTATACTCTCGCAGATGTCGACAAAGGAAAGCTCGAGGCCCCGAAGGAAGAAGAGCAGGACGACGGCCCGGATCCCGATGTGCAGGACGGTCCTGCGGTAGGTCCCGGCGGACAAATTATTCCGGATCATCCAAATTCCACCTCTACGATGGATGCATTGGATTCTATCGGTTTGACCAACTACTTCCTCTGGCGTCAGGAAAACGAGACGCTCTACCAACGTATGGGCGAAGTTCGCGATCATCCGAGACTTCAAGGTTTGTGGTATCGCGGGATTGTTGGCAAAAACAAATACGATTCTCACGGACGATATTTCCAGAACAAGTACTACGGTATCCAGATGGGCTTTGACCGAGCGGATGTGAATTATGCAGAGGCGCCGGTACAGTGTGATGACGACGAAAATCGTCTCCTTTGTCCGCGCGATTACTCCAAATGGATTTACGGCGTTGGATTTACCTATCTACAAGGTACCAGCAAACTTGAAAACGGAGGTAATTCAGAAAACTGGATAGGTACCATTAGTGCTTATGCCGTCCGACAGTGGAGCAACGGAGCCTATTTAGACCTGATTGCTAAGATTTCCCGCATGGATAACGACTTCACCGCAGTCAGCGATGAATACCGTTATGTCACAAAAGGGAAGTACCACACATACGCAGGATTGGTTTCTGCGGAAGTCGGAAAGAAGCATATGATCACCGATCATATTTATATCGATCCTCAAGTTCAGCTGGCTCTGGGTTACATTAAAGGTGTGGACTATCGCACAGACAATGGAGTCAACGTAAGCGTTAAAGGTTCTGCAAGTGTGGTTGGTCGTGTCGGAGTTGCTGTCGGGTATGAAACTAACAAAGGTAGTTTATATGCGAAAGTTGATTTTCTGAGAGAGTTCGCAAATACCTACAGGGCCAAATATACCTTGGATAACGGGGCTTGGAACAAGAGCAAGATCAAGATGAAAGACTCATGGACGGAAGCCGTTGTCGGGGGAACACGGAATTTCAACGAGAGCAGTTACGGTTTCGTGCAGGCTAAACGTTCTTTCGGAGCCGAGCTCCAAACAAAGTATCGAATCGATGCGGGTATTCGATTTGTCTTCTAACAATCGAGAATCCTGTTATATAGGTTTGGAGAAAAATTATGAAATACACACCACTTTTAATCGCAGCGATTCTGTCTTTCGGTTTGGTACAGCCACCGATCATTGCAGCCGAGCCGGAAGCAATTGAAGCAGTGAAAAAAGACTTAGTTCTTAAAACTTGGCCGTTAAAGGAGGAAGATGCAAAGAAACTGGAGAACGCTAAAGTTGTGGTTGTCGGCGCCGGCATAGCCGGGATCCTTACTGCATTGCGGCTTCAGGCGGCTGAAATTCCGACAGTCCTGATTGATCGTTCCACCAGAATCGGAGGTACCGCTTTTTTGAACTCGGGGAAAATTTATGTGACTGGTTCCAACTATCAAAATAGCAAACTAGAGGAGGACCGAGATAGCCCCCAAAGACTTCGGGACGATCTCCTTGCAGAAAGCGGAAACAAAGTCGATCCGGCTTTAATTGAAAAACTTGCAATTATCGTAGGGCCCGCAACCGACTGGCTGCATGAAGAATTGAAGGTCAAATTAACCAAACGTCCTCGGCCTGACTTCAGTAAAACTGATCCTCGCAGGACCGGAGCACTTGTAGGCCGTATCGATAAGAACATCCTCTACTTTATGCAGGAGTTTCAGAAAGCAGGTGGGCTTCTTCTAACTGAGACCAACATGACTAATCTGTTGGTTAAGCATGGAAAAGTGCAAGGTATTGAGTATTCATGTCCGCAGGGAAAAAATAAGAAGCTGGTGGTTTCAGATGTCATTTTAGCTACCGGGGCTTATGGCGCGGACAGTTCCTACTATCCGAAAAGTCTTGACCGAGTACTCTATTACGGCTCGAAAGAGGAAGATGGGGCAGGAATGAAACTTGCTTTGAAAAAAGGTGCTGCTCTCGTCAACGAGCATGACTATAAGGTGTTTCCTAATTCAGTTGAAATTTCAAAAGGTGTTCCCTTGATTACGACGGCGCCAATTGGACTGGCAACGAGGAAAGGAGGCGCCTTGTTTATTGATCGAGAAGGAAAACGGTTTATCAACGAGAACGGTTCTCTGGAAGATTTGACGGCCCAAACGTTTTTGATGCCTGACAAAAAGTTCCATGTTCTATTCGATGAACACTCTTGGGGCGTATTTAAAGAGAAAGCTTTTAGAGATCATCTCATTAAAAAACCGGATGAGGCGGAAAGATGGGATGAAATCAAAAATCATGGTGAACCTGTTTTGATTAAAGCAAAGAATATCCAGGAGCTTTCTGAAAAAACAGGTATTCCCTTAGAAAACTTGAATCAAACTATTGACCAATGGAATAGCGATGTCCTAGAAGAGGAAGATAAAAGTTTTGGAAGAAAACCACTTGAGCACTTTGTAAAGGAGGGAAAAGTGTTCCTTCTGGAACAAAAAAATCGATTTGCATCTACCCTTGGAGGGTTGAAGGTCAATTCTGAGATGCAGGTTCTTAATAAACACGAGGTACCCCTCAAAGGATTGTATGCTGTTGGCAATATTAGCGGAGGATATTCATCTCAGAATAATGAGGGACCAATGAGAACAACATGGGCTCTTGTATCAGCTTACGTTTGTGCGGAAAACATAATCAGTGCCTACAAAGAAAAACCAAAACAACAGACTCATGTACAGCAATGAGTGCTAAGTTTTTCTAGTAGTTCAATCTGAAAATACGTTTTATCAATTAAGCAAATGCGGACTCAATGTCTTTAAGTTTCAACTTCCAGCGATAGACCGCCGATTCCGCATTTGTGAGGTACTTAACCTTGTCGTTTGACAAAAGAAGAGGGCTTGCCCCTTCTGGCTTTTCTGTTGTTAAAGTCTCAACAAGAGTAGTTATCTCAGATGGCGGTAGTTAAATGAATAAAGGCAATCCTGGAGATTGGCGCTGGAATTAGGATGATAAAGATGTAGGAAGGCAGAAATATTTACGTCCCCAAGCACGCGACTTACTTAAAAAATCGCCGCTGAGACGTCTAGTTAAACGCAGGCAGCGTTTTCTTAAAAAACAAATAGTCTCTTACCGTTAAGAAAGCTCTTAAGTTCTTTGTAGGTCAAACTACACTTCTTGCAACTTTTTGACTCTTAGGCAATTTGTTCGAACCGGCCCTGATTAAGTGTTTGACTAATCAGAATGGCCTCTTTGGAGTTGTTTGTGATGATCTTACAAATCCTGCGCGTCTTAGAAATGAAAACAATGGCTTCTACCTTCCCCCAGAAAGGTTTAATCCGAGGTCGTTTTCTGCAATAGAACAGAGCCGGTCATAACAGCAGCCTAGATCAGTGGAAACCACAATCAGTGTTACAAGAACATTTTGAAAGTGGAGGATGCTAATGGCTCCCGCCCAAGCCCGGAGAGAATCAAAAGGACAGCGGTTTCCGGCGATTCTGTCTCAAACTCAAAATGGTGATTGCCAACTTTAATTTTAACCTGCGTTTGACAGCTAAATAGACCTTGAAAATTTTCGGAGTATCTCATTAAG